>JAEEGL013831351.1_pt1 | contig 47435 bp, 47 predicted proteins | sample 9134231 | NCBI WGS metagenome assembly JAEEGL01 (sample SAMN16246548, study PRJNA631951) | gut metagenome | biome: gut microbiome; feature: rumen; material: fiber-attached | host: Bos | place: Iran: Karaj | collected 2018-10
CCTAAGATAACAGGTGACTTTAATTCCTGTGCTGTCAATAAAATAGACTTTGTCCACTCAAGGTTGTTGATATTGAACTGACCTACTGCGTACTTACCATCTCTTGCTTTTTCTAACATTTCTTTAGCTGAAACTAACATATTATACCTCCAAATGTTTTATTTGAGTTAAACACTAACTTTTTTGATTATAACCTATTTTTTTTGTATTGAAAATACAAAACATCCTATTTTGTGAAAAAATTGTCATTTTCGCAGTTATGTAAACTGTGTTTTTATATTACTTGCAGTATACATTATATCTGCACAACTTCAGTTATTTTCATCTATAATAACTGTATATCATCTGTTACTTTACAGTTACTTTACTTGCCTTGCTCCACTTGCCATATACTTTTTTCTTCATGGAATCTAACTTGAATGCTCTGGCCTTTACGTAATACTTCTTGCCTGATTTGAGTTTTGTAATTGTGAGGGACTTACCGTTGATGCTCTTACTCTTTGCACCCTTCATTGATTTCTTAAGGCTGTATTTTACCTGGATTCCCTTTGCTCCGGAACATGTAACCTTAACCTTAGCGATCTTCTTTCCTGCAGAAAGTTTTTTAATTTTTGCCTTGGCAACTACAACTTTTTCCCAATTTGCATTAACAGTAATGTCTGATGTTATTCTGTAATCAGCAGTAACTACCTGGCCGTTTGAAGCAAGCCAGTTCTTGAATATGTATTTCTTCTTTGTCGGAACTGAAAGATTGAGTGTTGCACCGTCGTAAACCTTTGTGTCAATAACTGTTGCATCACCGTTCTTTACAACAACGCTGTGCTGTGGAACACTGTTCTTACTTGACTCAGACCATGTACTTGTATGTGTTGATCCCTGGCCGTCCATCTGATATACACGAATATAATCTACTTCCATTGCTGCCTTGTCAGCTGTAAGTGAACCTGCCGCAGGTAAAATAAAATCACCATTAGCATCTCTACCCGGGAGATTTCCTCCAACAGCAACATTTAAAAGGAAATAATATTCGTTGTTTGCCTCTGTCATTGTTGCATCCATTGCGCATGTATAATAAACAATATCATCAACGGTAAACTGCATCTGGTCTTTGTCCCAGATTATTCCGTATGTGTGCCACTGAGTCTTATCAAAACCTTTGAAGTTGCTCCACTTGTCATTCATCTGACCGTACTTCATCATACGCCAATGCTCATAGTTTGCAGGCTTGCTCTCATCAAACCAATGCCATGCACCCTGGGCAAACTGTCCTGAGTTCCAGCTTTCTAAAATATCAATCTCACCGTTTCTTGGCCAAACTCCGCCATCTTTACCCATCATCCAGAATGCCGGCCAGAGTCCGTCAATTGCCGGAAGCTTAATCTTAGCTTCAATCTTTCCGTATTTGAAAGACTGTTTTCCTGCAGTCACCATACGTGCTGAAGTATATCTGAACTTTCCTTCATCACTTTCAGTTGCTTCTTCCTTTGGAATAATCTTCAGTGTTCCGTCAGAAACAAGTATGTTACCATCTTTTCCCTCTTTGTCAGTATAATACTCAAACTCATTATTTCCCCAACCAGGGTTGTTATGAACCTTACCGTTTCCAATGAGTGGAGTCCACGTATTTTTATCTAATGCACTACCCTCAAACTCATCACTCCATACCAAGTCATAACCAACTGAATCTGCCTTTACATCTTTTGCTTCAACATTTGCAATTACCATGCTTCCCAAACATGCCATTGAAACAAATGCAACTGATGCTACTGTTTTTTTCATTTTGTCAGAAATCTTTCTCATTCTAAATCCCTTTATCCCTTTCTTTTTATTTAAACACTCTTGATGTGTTTGATTCAAATTCAAGAACGCTCTCTGTGTTCTTTCAATTACAACTCTCTTAAATAAAATAGTTTACTATCATATATCACACAATGCCACCAATGGTTACTCATTACTGTTTGGATACAAATGTGCAACATCAAGATAATCAGGTATACCGTTCTTATAAGGAACTACCGGTTCACCCTGAATGAGAGGATATACATAATTAAAAAATTCTTCTGTCATGTTGTTTCCTCTCTCATTAATCCATTCTCTTGGAACGTGCTTAACAAGTCCTGCAACATTCTCAACAGGTGTCTTTTCGATATCTACATTGTAATCCTTTGAGTCTCTTCTCTTAAGAGTAACCATGATACCTGTCTCGCCCTGAATTGCAAAATTAACTGCGTTGTATCCAAGCCTGAATGCCTCACCGATATCTGTCACTGAAGACATGTGAGCAGCACTTCTCTGAAGAATATTAATCTCAACAGAACGTACCTTAATCTGCATATTCTGTTTGATGATATATTCAAGGCACTTTCCTGTACCGCTTAACTGGCTGTGACCGAAAGTATCCTCAACAGCAGTTGATGCACTGATATACTTACCATCGGCATCCTTGATTCCCTCTGAAACCGCAATTACGATATTGTGATATTTATTGACAGCATCCTTTACGTCTTCAAGGAACTTGTCTTTGTCAAATGCCACCTCCGGAAGATACACAAGATGAGGTGCAGAATTGTATTCGTTTCTTGCAAGTATAGATGAACCTGCAAGCCATCCTGCATCACGTCCCATAATCTCAACGATGGTGATACTCTTTATCGGATAAATCGATGTATCATGTCCAATCTCTAAAAGAGTTGAAGCAACATATTTTGCTGCTGAACCAAAGCCCGGCGTGTGATCTGTAATACAAAGGTCATTATCGATAGTCTTTGGAATTCCGATAATTCTCACATCACTTCCGATAGTCTCTCCGTACTTGCTGAGCTTATCAACAGTATCCATTGAGTCGTTTCCTCCGATATAGAAGAACGCTCCAATATTGTATTCTTTGAATTTATTGAAAATAAATGCATACTGCGCATCGTCATCATCATAATCAGGCAACTGATATCTGCATGATCCAAGATACATAGATGGAGATTTTTTCAATAACTCTATGAAGTTCGGTAATTCTCTTGCCTTGAGTGTACAATCCATAAGGTTGTCATTAAGAAGTCCCATAACACCGTGAATTGATCCATACACCTTCTCATAATATCCTGTGTCAATCACTCCCTGAATGACACCTGCAAGACTTGAGTTAATTGCAACTGTAGGTCCGCCGGACTGTGCAACTACGCAATTTTTCTTTTCCATAATTATTTTGCAGATTGTTTATTCAACCTGCACTCCTTTCGTGAATATAAAGTGGATTGTCTTTCCTTTTATTCGACAGAGTTTAGTATAACTTATTTTGTAAGTCCAATGCAAGGCATATAGTGCTTCATAAAAGTATAATTCAAAAAATTTTCATTTTTTTTACATTAATAACCGAGCATAAAAAATAAAATCAAAAAAAGCTTTATAAATTTTCAAAAAACTATTGCTTTTTATTTTTCAATGTGATAATATATTTTTCGTCGCAAGACTGATGGCCCATCGCCAAATGGTAAGGCACTGGACTCTGACTCCAGCATTTCAAGGTTCGAATCCTTGTGGGCCAGCTTTCAGGAAGCTGTACATATGTACAGCTTCTTTTTTTGTTATACACGACGAGCCAAATGAAAATCTGTGCTCCCACGGAAATTTGCGTTTGGCGACCGTGTAATCACTGAGAAGAAGCTGAGCTGATTCGAAGTGATTGCAACAAGTGGATATCAAGCAGGAGACAGCCTACTCGATTTTTTATATGCATAAAATCGAGTAGGAGCGTTGCACTAACTTACATTAGTCCAACGCTCCTTTCAAATCTAATATTCAAATCTGATTATATCAGGGTTGCAAACTTTCAAAATATCATTGTACAGATAGTCATGCTGTTCTTTTGTCGGCATAAACCTCTTACAATATAATTTGTAAGCCACATCATATACTGACACTGTAAACACATCACTATAAACATAAAATCCGTTATCAAGTTTTGCATAAGCTCTCATCATTATAGGTGCATTGTAATAATTAGCCTTCTTTATGAACTTCATGGTCATGGCATATGCCTGAACGTTATCAGAATTCAATTTATAATTTATCTTTCCGTTTTCTGTTGCAACATATGAATACACATCTTCACTATCTGAATCTAATTCCATATCCCACTCATCTGCATATCCTGCAAGACCATATATCATTCCTACCTCTTTGACAACTTTGTTTGGATCATTTACGGTATAGACTGTACGATGTCCCTCAAATGTTGTGTTTATCTGGTATCCTTCAATGCTAAGGGTTACACCATTATAGAAATCTTCATCAGGATCTGCACTTTCTATTTCTTCTCCGTTGTAATAATATCTGACATCTACGCCTTTACAGAAATCTTTTGCAATCATTTCGTAGTCTAAAGAAAGTGTATTAATATTTAAATGTACTTCATTTCCATTAACAAAAATCTCATCAGGTTTCGAACTTGCTTTAGAAAATACCAATCTGACTTTATCCTGAGGGCGATAATATCCTTCACCTTGAACTGTTACACCGGGTATTTTTTTCACCCTGACATTCACATAATCTGTTTCAACTTCAATACTTTTCTCTATAACATTAGCATACTCAAATTCATTATAATTCTCATCTGAAATACTATCAGAAATATATCCAATCTGCTTTTCTGTAATAAAGAATAATCTGTCCTTTGCGGTTGCAACAACTGCATCAATATAATTATCAGTCCTAAAATAATTATCAAAACCTGTTTTGTAAGGTAGCTTTTCTACAGATTTATTTTCGATATTATATTTAAATGTATCTCCAATCTTTTCTGTTCTTACACCCGCAAAAATAACTCCGTCTTTAACCACAGCAGTCCTATTTGTTGGATTATCATACATCTTTATTCCCGGATTACTGATTACTCTGCTATTATCTCCATCACAAATCTGAATCTTATCAATATAGTATGTATTATCAGATTCATCCTGTCCATAACTAAACACGACTAATTTATTATTAATAACAAATACATTGCTATAAGACTCGCTAAAAGAATCAACTTCCATATTTGTACTTTTCATTTCTATATTTCGATTTGTAACATTATAATTTAAGTTTCCTGTTAATCTGTAAACATCACCTCCCCTTCCGACCAATAATACTTCACCATTATATACTGTCATCTTATAATCGCCATAAATTTTATCTGTAATTTTATACCATTTATCTTTCTCTATATCGTATCCGGCAATAAAAAGCTCATGAGAAAAAACATTATAAGATTTCTGTATTAAATTATCACAAAAACAAAGCATCTTATTATCATAGTAAACAACGTCCCTCACTCCTACACCACTTAAAAAAGCACTTGGCACACCACCTTCAAAATCATGATTGAAGAATGATTGGTCGATCTCTGATGTATTATTATTCCACTCAATGACCTCATTTTTATCATCCGGCACACTACCGATAATAAATTTGTCATTATTGAATACTATGATTCTCTTTCCATCAGAAGTACACATAGCACCTTCACAATTCAATTCACTGTTGTAGTAGCATTTCTCATCATATTTATTTCCATAAGAGTAGTAATATGTTCTCTTGATTCTGTCATCATCCTTTACAACTTGAATTGTAAACTCGCTATTTCTGTATTTGTCATCAAGTTTTGCAACAATTTTAGAAGCACTGTTTCCTATTTGTGGAATTCTAAATCCATCCACGTACAAAGATGCATCTAAAAGATTTTCACCACTGATTACCAGATTTTCTTTTACGTCAACAGTAATATTCTCAACATAAGGAGATAACTCATCAATTTTTGAAAAATCAAGAATACCTTCAGTCATGACTTTTCCTTTGAGGCTCTGAGACTTTCTTGTACATGACAGTAACTTATCCTTCAATTCATCAGCCGGCATTTCCGGATACTTATCTGCCAACAAGCCAACTGCTGCCGTAACATGAGGAGTTGCCATAGAAGTTCCACTCAGCCATTCATATTTTCCAAGTGTTTCTTCTACATTTTCTTTTCTCACGCCTACTGAATCTAAATAAAAACTGTAATCTGCATCATCGTATAATTGTACATATATTACTATAAACCTTATCGTCTCACTGTCATTACTATCCATAACAGTACAGTTCACTCTTTCCAAGCCCTCTTTTTCATCTTCAGTACTATATTTTTCTCCCATATAATCGATATAATCGGAACGAGATAATCCCCCCTCATCATTTAAATATGCATCACGTATTAAAACCTTTGGGGCGTATTTCTTATCTCTCTCCCTTACATTTTTCTCATATAAATTATAATAAAAAGATACATCGATTGGAGTATCTGATTGTTCAACTTTGTAAGGAATTAAAATATTAAATGAATTACTTCCACTTGTTTCAAAACATAATGAATGATTATTTTCTGCTTCACCGGCAAACTTTTTATTCGAAAAACTCATAGTGACATCCTGCCCGGATAATTTATACGGAAAATCTCCCTCACCGGCAAGATCCAAATTGTAACTGCCATTCTCAAATACATTTACTAAATTCATTTCCGGATTATCAAAAGAGTAATACACGCTGGTATTATTTTTAAGTTCTTCCTCATTATACAGCGATGGATTAAATACATTTTTGTGGTATGTTGATAGAATATTCACTCCCGGTGCTGCCAGGTCAACTGTATTTACACCATAATTCGAAAAAGAAGCAAGTTGGTCTCTCTCATCAGTTGCTGCCACTGATACGATGTACTTATTTGAACTTGATTGAGGAAAATATTTTTTCACATCTGTATTTCTTCTACTGTTTCCTGCTGCAAATACAGACAGTGCACCCTTCTCACCAACCATTGTTATTAAAGAATCCAGAAGCCCTGAATAATATCCTCCGCCCCACGAATTACTTACCGCAACTACATTAGCTCCCTTTTCCATAGCTTTGTTTATATAAATATACGACTTAACACAATCCCAGTTTTCTCCGCTCCCTTCATCAGGAAATACTTTCAATGCCATTATTTTGAAGTTTCTGTCCTGAACAATTCCTTCGATGCCAACTCCATTTTCTGAATCCGCAGCAATTACACCTGCACAATGAGTTCCATGTCCGTCATCATCTATAGGATCATCATCTTTATTTACAAAATCATACCCGTATTCGCCTTCTAATTCACCGTCATTAAACGGATTATGCCACATAACATTCTTAAGATCTTCGTGGGTATAATCAACACCAGTATCTACAACGGCAATTACTTTTTCTTCATCGCTGCCTGTTGAATAGAAATCCTCGTAGTCACAATTAATATCACAGTCTTTGTCAAATGCATTCTGTCCCTTATAATTAACCGACCACTGATGTTCAGAATAACTGTCATCAAATGCATTCAGTTCAACTTTGTAATTTGGTTCAACGGAAATAATCTTCTGATCTTTTGACAATTCCTCAATCATCTCTTTCGTGGAATCTGTCTTTGATCTTACCAGTGCATACTTGATTACTTTATTTTTAGTGAGTTCTGTGTTCTTAGATGACATATTGTTTGATGATATAATATTTAATAAATCATAATTCTTGCTTTCGTCTGAATTTTCTGATGTATTACTATCATTAGCACAAATTGAGTATTCTTCTACAACGCTGTAATCACTTTTAACCGGTTTCTTAAATGATTTGCTGCTTATCACACTGTCATAGTACATTATAATTACATCACCATCGACATAGTCTGTGTCCGCAGAACCAATATCTTTATTATCTTCAACAATACTATTTTCATTAACTCCCTGTATCTTTTCATTTTCATCAGCAGCATAACTTGTTACGGCAACTGGGCAGCCTGTCACCGCCATTGTTAATGCAAGTACTGATGAAAAAGTTCTTTTAAAAATCTTACTCATTTCTTCCTCCTGGTTTAATTACAGTATCCTGCTTAATTATGGATATACTTTTTTTATTATAAACACCCTATTTTATTAAACATTAATTTAGTATTTTTTTCAATGTTTATTGTTTCTACATTTTTATTTGTATTTGCATCACATGTTTAAATACAATTGCATATCATATTTTATAAAAACTTGGAGTATAACATGAATTGCAACAGCTATAACAGACAAAACGGCTCTGTTAATACTCAGAGCAGCTATAACAGGCAAAACGCTTCTGCCAACCAGAACAATTATCTTCGTTCCCCTATGTATCGCAACAATTCTTCATTGCGTCCTCAGATGTGTAACAGCAATGATAACACTACAGGAGAGACAACCGCTTCATGCCCTTGTCAGAATAATGGAAACAACTATACCGATATGCCCGTTGATGATATGACAATTGGAATGTCTTATGTTCCCTGGCAACAGTGGGACGATATCTATGACTCTGCAGAGGCTCTTTCAAAGGGAACTATTTTTGCAGAACTTTTCAAACCATGGATTGGAAGGAGTATAGGAAATGAGTAATTCAGACAGATGTAATCTTATGAAATCCATTATGCAGGTTTGCTTCTCTCTTGACGACTGCAAATTGTATCTCGACACTCACCCTGATTGCCCAAAAGCTTTGGCATATTATGAGAAGTTGCAGAAAAAAAGATTTCGCCTTGTAGACGAATACAGCGACAAATATGGTGCTCTTGAAGCGTCTTCTGTCAACACTGACCAGGGATGGGATTGGAATAAAGGCAGATTGCCTTGGGAAGGAGATGATTAATTATGTGGGATTATAGTAAAAAATTGCAGTATCCTGTAAATATAAATATTACAAACCCTAAAATGGCTCAGTTTATTATCAGCCAGTACGGAGGTCCTGACGGAGAACTTAGTGCCTCACTCCGCTACCTCTCTCAAAAGTTTTCTTTCAAAAACAAAAGAGTTGCCGGGTTGTTAAACGATATCGGAACGGAGGAAGCAGTACCACCGAACTAGACATCTTTTAATAAGGAAGAAAGTAGTTATTTTTCTTAGATTTTATAATGTCGAAAAGGCATCCCATAGCTGGGATGCCTTTTCTAGCAATGCCTTATTCCGACAGTAACACATACTGCTTACAATCTCTTGCGGTTTGTAAGGACTTATCTTGTTACTTTAATACTAATATATTTAAACATCATTGTCAACAATATATTGTTATACATAAACCACTGTACCGTTATGCAGGACGTCTCCAATCATTAAATATGTGCATTAACGGATTTACTCAGTGGCATTATTATTATATTACTATTTATCAATTTTATGATAATTCGGAAACAAAAAAACTTTTCCTTTTACGCTTCGCTTTAATAGTAATTCTGTATTTCCGAAGTCATCCATATTTTTTTGGTATTTTCTGAAGAATGTATTTGCGATAAAATCTGTCATTTGTAACAGAAGACTCTTTTTTGAATCGCTATAACATACTTCTATCTCTCCGTTACAAAAATGTTCATCCAAATTCAATTCTGTGTTCAGATATTCTTGCAATGTATACTTTGATTTTGTAGCAACATTTCTTTCATCAATGATAAATCTTAAATTATCCAATTCTTTATACATATCGCTCTTTTTAAAAATGTTGATAAGGTACAATTTTATTAAGAAATTGAATGCCCTCGACGAAACAGATCTGAATTTCTTAGTTGCTTTAGTATTATCCAGTAATATTATTCCAACCTCGAATTTATCATCAACTTTTTCAATAACTTTGCAATAAATCTTATTTTTATCCATTTCCACTAAGGAAGAACCTTTAATTTCTTTATTTTCGACTAACTCTTCATACAGTTTTTTCTTTTTCTTAGCAATTGCTAATCTTGCTTTTTTAAAACTTCGTTTTAACAGCTCAGTATCTTCTTCTCTAACAAACAACAATGCTATAACAAAATATCTAGTATTATCTGATTTCTGTTTTGCGATGATTCCGGACTCATCAACAAACACGTTAATATTTCCCATATTTTCTCCTTCGTCTATAATGTCATATTATATATCACACATGCAATTTAAACAACACCAATATAATAAAGTTAGACACTGGAAAATCACTTCCCAGTGTCTAATTTTTATCTAGATATTGGACTAAAACAAAACTTAGTTCAATTTCTCAGTATTTTTTAGTCTAAAATAGTTTCCGTTTTTTCCTTTGCCGTACAACAAGCCGTTCTGGAGATAAACTTCTACCACTGTAATCTTTTTCCCTAAATTGAACTTTTGTGTTATAGCTCCGCCAATCTTAGAATAGGCTTTTACTCCCTCTTTAGTAGTCTTTACTTTGAAAGGAGTCTGCAGATTGTACTTGAAGCACTTCCAAGCTGCAGCATCTTCAACAAGTGGTGCAGGACAGTTCTTGCCACACACATCATAATGACGAACTACGTGATCAGAATCAATCTTATATGTCTTCATCAGTTGCTTAGTCAGAATGATTGCATTTTTAATTGTTGGGTTCCTTAAATCGAGAATCTTATCATCCTTCAGAGCGCACATTTCAATTCCGATAGAATTATAATTCGTGCATTTGCCCCAGTATGGAGCCTTTTGTTTTGAATAGTCTACTCCGCAGTGATAAGCTACATCGTTATAAGGAACTGAATGACCAACTGAAAAATCATCTACAAAGTCATGAGCCGATGCTCCGACATGTTCCCTTGCAAAATAGTCTAACTCATTTTGAGTTGTATCTTTTGTGCCGGCAGAATAATGTTCGACTATGTATTCTATTTTTCTTTTATCCTTCTTTTTCATGTAGTTAAATTGGTTAGATAATTTTTCAAGAATTTTCATCCGGCTCACCTTCCATCTTATCTTTTACATCAGATATAACTTCAAATACAGCATCTGCATTCTTCGCATCGATGTAGCCTTCAGCTGCCAAATAACCTAAGACTGAACTGATTATGGCCACTGTCCCATCATGTACGTTTCCACTTACAACTAATACTATTCCTGTTACTACTCCAAGAATAGCTACCCAGAATTTTCTACTAGTTAATTTCCCACTCATAATAACCTCCTATTCATGTGCCTGCTCGTTCATGTGTTTCTCAATCTTATCAACTGCTGCAGTTACAGGTCCATTGCATCCCTGTTCCTGTAAGCCTTTGAGGCAGGCTAAGATTCCATAAGTTAGAAGTGTCTGTTCTTTTTTGATTTTTTTAATATCCTTGTCTTGTATTTCCTGCTTCAGATACCATTTGTATGCTGCTATTACTACTGAAAGAATAGTAATAATGGCTGTCAATAATGCTGCGAAGGATATTATTGTGCTTGTGTTTATATACATATATCCTCCTACTCTGCTATATTCCAATCTTCCGCCAACATGTCAGCCTGAGAAGCAAGCCATCCCATCTGCACACCTGATGTTCCTACAAATGCAATAGCATTGTTTCCAATTGCCTCATGATTACAGTTGATAATATCACCTGCAGGGGTCTGATAGCTGATGTTTGTAGCCAATTCAATATACTGGTTCTTACCATTCCATCCTTTTCTTGCAACTCTTAATCCTTTTTTCATTGCTTCTATTGCAAGTCCAAAGTTCATAGCGTCACATTGCCTGTACGCTTCCTCAAATTGCTTCTTCGGCGACCAGCTCTCATATCCATCTGGATACTTTACCAAAAAACCTTCATCATCTGGGTTTTCGTTCCCTGGAATAGTCCATCCACGATATTTGTTGTAATCTCCCCTATTCATTTCTTTTGCTTCAATTATTTTTGCTCCAATATACTTTTGCATTTCTATGCCTCCTTTGCTTTTCTTTAAACTATCAAAAAGGCGCTTGGCATTTCTACCAAGCACCTTTACTTTTTTTACCATGATTCTATTTCTTTATCGTAATCTGGTATTCCCATATATGTGGCTAACTCAACTATTGTGTTCTTAAGAGTTTCTGTATTTTTATTATTTTCGGCCATGTATATATACACCGGCTTAAATACAGATTTTATTTTTCCTTCAATAGTTGATACTTTCTTATTTTTGTCTGCATTCAGATATAGAATTTCATTCTTTGCACTTTTCAGATTTCCTGAGGCTACGTACTCCATTAAATCGCCATATTCGCTTCCTCCATAAATCCATTCATTAATAGATTCATTGTATTTTTCTTTGTCGAGTCCCATATAATCTGCTGCATACATCAAAGAATTATAGATAGTGGATGTGTCTCCTCCGGAATAATAGTTGTATACAAGATTTCCCTTTACTTCACCGTTAATTCCTTTTTTAATAGTGTCTACATCCTTACCGTTTCCATTATCATAAAGCAGTTCCATGTAATATTTCATATTCTCTTGGCTACCGCTTTTTGCTGCTTCTCCCAAGTCTTCATATGTCTTTTTATCATTCCACTCGGATTCCATCCCATATGCTTCGCTATCACTATATCCGAAGAACTCCTTCATGTATTTTTTCGCCTGAGCCATGGTTGTTATGCCATCTTTCCATTCCTTTTTAATACTTTGCTTTGCTGCAGATTCAATGTCCTTTTCTTCTTTGCCGGTTGCAAGTATTTCCTTTTTGACCAGTTCAAAGCTTTCTTTGTTTCCCTCTTTCATAGCTCTATATAAATCCGCTTGCTTATAAAGAGGTTTCTCGTTATCAGTAGTATCGTATTCTGTCTCAGGCTCCTCCTCTTCTTTGGTTTCAATCTTCTTGGCCATATAAGAAACTGCTGCAACTATAATATCTTTCTTGAATCCGGTTTCTGTCATTTCTTCAATCAAGTTTTCATATTCTGAAAAATCTCCTGAATTATATGCTTCTGCCGCATCAAGCACTCTTGGATCATTCTCTGCATACATCTGTTTCAGTTTGTTGTCGATGTCTTTTGAGCTTTTACCTTCGTCAATAAAGTACTGCTGTAATGAGTTCTGTTTTTCTTCATCGCCTTCGACTATTGCATTGTAAAGCTGGTTATATAACTGAGCATCTTTATACTGATAACCATAGGAATTCATTATCTGTTTATTGTCTGTTGCGTATCCTACCCAGTAGATTCCTGCTTTGATAATGTTTGCAATATTCTTAGCTTCAACTCCTGCAATTGATGATAAATCATAAGCAATGTTTTCAATCTTTTTGTTTAATTCACTACGTTCGAATTCTTTTTTGCCTTGCTTACAGTCCATAACATATTTAATTAAATTATTAGATGCGTGGTAAGATTCATTTATCATTGAAAGCGTTGGGGTTTCTAAATCGTTATAAGTGCCGGTAACCCAACCAAAAGCTTCTCCTCCAAGAATAGGAAACAGATTACCAATATAGTTTTCTAACAAATGTATCGGTACAGTTTTTATTAAATCAACTTCTCCTGTTTCTTTATCTCTCCATTGCGAATCTTTCTTCATTACCATGTTAGCAAATGCCGTGAGTGCTGTGAACAATATGCTTGAATTCAAGAACGCTTTTCTCGCAAAATACATCCTTTTCTTTGCCTGCTTATATTCTTCACTCTTCTTATACTCTCTGTCCTGCTTTGCTTTTGACTTTGCGAACTCGTACTCTCCGGTTGCATCATAAAGCATTCCGTATGTCTGCAATGGCTGCGTTTTAAACATAGCTATCACTTCCCAACCCGGTTTCTTTTGAACATCTGCTCTATACTGTACATCATACATCGGCTGTGTTTCTTCAAGCACTTTGTTATACAAATCCGCTACAGCTTTTTTAAATTCTTTGCTTCCTTCTTTGTATTTTCCTTTCGCCTCAATCTGAAGTTTAGCTGCGTAAAAGAGTTTGCTTGTAGTGAAGCAGTCCATCATTGTAATCCATTTACGTCCGTTTAAAACTGTTGGTAGTTTATCAAACACGTTTTGTAACTTTGAGCTTTTTCTAATATTCTCCAATTCAATATGACTAAGTCCCTGTCTTCTCTTGTAATGAGCTCCTGTATATTCGTCAATTTCGTCATAGTCTACCGGATGAAGTAATGCTCTCATAAGATATTTTCCTTTAATATAAGCCTGTGCCGTAGGATAAGAAGCAAACTGTTTAATTGAAACAGATAAGTTTGTATTGAGTGCTGCAGCTACAAAGTTTGAATAAAGTTTTCCCCATTCCTCCGAATTCGATGGTTTTAACAAATTCTTTCCTGTTTCAATTTCATCTAATATCCTTACCATTTTTTCCTTAGCAAAACTTCCGTACTGTTCCTCTATCGCATTCTGTACCGACTCGTTTTCATCATAGAAAATATAATTCATCAATTTCCTTGCATTTCTTAATGGAATAGTAAAAGCATTATATCTTGCTACATTTTCAATAGTTTCGTCCACGATACTTGTGAGCGGTTTTATATAGAGCATCTGTTTTGCCCCACTCTTTGTTTCTTTTAGCATTCCCATTCCTTCAATTGTTGCATCGTGTTTCATTGCCGGACTTTCATTTTTTATATAATTACCAACTACTTTCAGCGGAAAATAATTTTTAGCGGTCGCAATAGGAACGCCTCTGCTCTGTATTGATGTTTCATTAATCATATCAGTTGTTACTTCATTTAAAAGAATGTGTCCTTTTTTCATCCATTCTTTTGAGTAATCACTAACAATCTTTTTAAGATGTTCTATAGTTTGTTGATTCAGTCTTGGAATGACAGCTCCTTCATCATATGCTTTACGTTTTTTGCCTTTATTCAGCAAATAAATGTCGTCAATCTTAATTCCTCCTACTTCAGCGTGAGCTTCACCCCGTTTTCTCTCCCAGGTCATAAGCAATGTACATATCTGATCCAATGACATATCTACAGGATTTCCCTTTATATCAGTGAGGACATTTTTGATTATTCCTTTTTTGTCCCTGCCTGTATATAAATCAAAGTTCTTTTTATCATCAACCAATTTGTCAAAAGGCTTTTTCATTTTCATGACATTCATATCTTTTACGCGTTGTGCTTCAAATACTGGTTTAAACACTTTATTATATAATGGGCTTTCCGGATTCCAATTGGTAATCGCTCTCATATATCGTGTAGAATTAAGAACTAATTTATCATTATAAGTATTTACGTATCTGCTTAGCTTTGATTTTCTTGTGTTAGAGTTCTTCACTTCTGTAACTATTTCTCTAGCAATCTCTTGATTTTTTCTGTTCTCTTCTTCTCCAATCTGTCTGTCAGCATTAACGATGATATGCGCCACTTCCTGAAGGGCCTGATATACCTTATCAAGCTCATATGCATTTAATGAATTAATAGCTTTGTCCTGAGTTATCTCAACTATTTCCTCTAGCTTGCTGTTTAATCTTTCATTGTACTCTGACTTCCATTCGTATTCCGTTTCAGGAAGTTTCTCATACTTAGCGTATGTCTGCTGCAGGTTCTTGAGTCTTGAATGAAGTCCCTTTTCAACTTTATTTGTTGCTGCCATCGCAAAGAAGTTGTCATGACAGATATCTGCTATATCTCTAATCTGCAGTCCTTTGAATTCTCCTTCAGATAACCATTTGATAAGTCTGTCTTCAGTTCTTCCAACACTTTCATTTGGATTATCGAAGAATAATGTCTCACACATATCACTTATCTTCTTTGCTTTATCTTTAGGTATATCAAGTTTTGAATTAAGCTCTGCTGCAGTTTTTCTTCCTACTGCTGCAACGTTTACGCCTCCAAGATATATTTCATTACACACATCAATAACTTTGTCTACCATATCAAGAGGTACAGACTTTTTAACGGTTACTTTCTGCGCAATGTTGTTTCTAACTCGTTTAATCTTGTCTCTGTATACCTTCTTGTTATACTTATCGTTAAATTCTTGTCTCTGCTCATTTACTAATTGTCTGTATTCATCTCTTGCATCATTAAGTTCATGGATGCGGGCGTCAGCAAATGTCTGAACTGATGGAAGGTCAAAGTATTCTTTGAATATATCCTGCGCTATTTCTGTAGTAGCATATTTCATGTCCATTTCAGAGCCTTTAATTAATACCGGCTGTCTTATGTCGTCATATATTCCGACAAGTTCATTTACCATGTCACCTTCGTTTACATCTTCCATAAACATATCAGGATATAATTGAGCATTTTCTTTCCAGTATTCATCCAGATAGATTCCTTTTTTATCTGAGAACTTAAGCTTACCAAAGTTCGCTTTTCTGAAATCATTGAATGAACCGTACTTGTATTCAACCTCTTCTATCTGCTTTTTTGTAAGTCTTATGGTTGTGCTTCGCATTGATTTTCTCAAATTGCTGTACTGATCATAAAGGCTGCTGTCTTTGTATGTTGACTGGTTAGCTATCTCTCCGGCTATCTTCATCATAGCTTCCATTACAAGTCCATAATTTGCACTCTTATTCTTTGCTGTGTAATCAACTATCTGTTTCATATTTTCCATGAAATCATTTATAGGATAATCGGAGCTGTATGCTTTTATAATCTTGTTTCCAACTGTTCTTATATCAGACTCTTTTGGGCTGAAGCCATTTGTAACTTTAAACTGCTTTTCAAGTGCTGCTACCTGTTTTTTCAAGTTTTCATTTTCTTCCAAGAGTTCTTCGTAGGATTCCTCAGATACATTTCGCATTGAGAACATTACTTCAGGATCCGAATTAACTGCTGCAATTCTGCTTTCTTCATCACCTTCTTTGTATTCTTTGTATGATATTCCGTAAGATGCAATTTCTTCTTTATCCTTTGTAGGAGTTGTGTCCGGAATAACAACATATGCTACTTCATCAAGTCCCACTGCACGTTCAGGTTTTGCTTCAAAGTATTTTACAGGAATAGCTTCGAGGTCGTTTTTGAGACTTTTCATTTCTTCAAATATTTCATGTGTAACTTCCAGTCCCATTTCTTTTTTGAAGTAGTTTCTAATTGCATTCTCCGTAAACCTCTTCTTTGCAAACGCTTCTGTCATTATTTCTGCAAATCCATCTTTCGCCATCCAGCTCGAAGAGTCTCTACCATTTGTTTCAAGTGTCGTATTGATGATATTGTCTATCCTATCATTCATTTCACGATATACTTCTCTTATTTCCTCATCAGATGTTTCTTTTATCTTGCCGGCGTTCTGTTTCATCTCCTCAACAGTTCCAAATTCTTTTGTTCCGGCACCCTTTAAGCTGGAAGCTCCTCCCCAGAGTACACCGCCACCTTTTCCTTTGTCCTGGCCTTTCATGATAGATACAATATTTTCAATGTTGTATGGAAGATGTAATTGATCAAAGCTCTTCCTGCTACCGTCTGAATAGTATGGCTCCACTCCTGGCTTCACAAGATACTTATCTTCATATACTCCTTCCAGCGCATCTGTAATATACTTTGTATACTCTTCGTCGTGTTCTTTTAAATAAGTGTTAACATCGTTATCATATGACTCTGAATCGAATACCTGCTCTCTTTTGCCGGAAAGCATACTCTCTATATCTTCTTTCATTCGTAAAAGAGGTTTATCAAATTCATCCGCTTCATTCAGTCTCTTTAGGTCTTCTTTGATGTCATTATGCCATTTTATAAGGAACTGTCTTGAGTCTTTATCAATCGGTCTTAATAACTGTGCAAGTTCTTCCTGAATCTCATCACTGTTAACAATCTTATCAATCGTGTATTGTTTCTTTCGAACAACGTCTTCTATTTTTTTCATAGAATCTGAACTGTAAGGTTTGTTCATCTTCTTTTTTTCAATTGTGACATTCTGTTCTTTTAAGAATGCCTCTTTCGTCATTCTTTCTTCTTTTAGTTTTTCAACTGCTCTATCAGGTTTTTCAATGAACTGTTCCAGATATCTAGACGATGTGTCCAACTTGTCTGCAAGCTTCTTTACTCCTTTTTCATTCAGCTTCCATTCCGTGTTCGGGAATACAGGTGTCCATGCGTCTCCGCTGTACAATTTGTTATTGCTATTAGCAGCTGGATCTATTGTATTTTTTCTGAATACAACAGATACACCTCCAAAGCCTTTATTTCCTACTTTCGATTTTGTAACTGCTATTGAAGGCATTGGGAATCCTCCAAGTTTTAACATCTCTTTGAGATTATCAATTCCCAGGTTATGAGTTGCAACAAATTTGTCCGTTTCCTCTACATCGTTTCGCATAGAGAATCTTGTTTTTTTATATTTTTCCCTTGACTTTTTACTATTTTTGATATATTCTTGCCTTGAAGAGTGAGCTTGGACTGGACTTTCCCGTTTTTTAACGGGGTTACCGACCTGCTCGCTCTTTTTATTATCGTTGAATGTTATATCGTATAAATATCTCACTCCTTTATCAGATATAGCAATGTTTAATATGCATTTTACTTTGTTTACATATGCCATTCTGTATTCCCATCCATTTGCATCTAACCAATTATGTTTACCCCCTTTTTCTTTTCCTACTAAAACGGAATTTTTAATTACTTCGTCTAAATTATTAAGAGCTATAAATTTAATACGATTGTTGTTATTTTTCTTATACAATTCAAAAACTACACTTCTTTTTTTGCCATTTTTACGGTAAGTATCATTTCTATTTGCTATTTTTATTTCAATATTTTTACCATTTTCATTAACATAAAAACTTTTACCATACATCTCATTTGCCAAATCACTAAATAATTTATTTCTATTTTCAGATGTAAGCTCTGCGTATTTATCAGGGAATTGTAATTTCTTATATTTTGATTTGCTGCCTGTTCTTTTTTTAAATACAACTCCTGTATCAGTTTTTTCGCTATCTTTGAATTTTTTCACAGATTCCACCAGCATATTATCAAAGCCGTTCTGAATTTCTTCAGCATACTTTTCTGCCTTGCGCAGTGTTATAGCTTCTTCAGAAGTTGGTTCCAATCCTTCATACGCTTTCCTTATGGCATCTTTTATTTTATTAATAAACTCTTTGATATGATCTTTAATTTTTTCCCAGAGTGTTGGATTTTCTTTTGCTATATCTTCAAATCTGTCAAAATGCTCCAACATCATCTCTGATGCATCTGCTACAATCTCTTCTTCTGCAGTACTATAGTCAACACCAAGTTTTTCCATTTTTTCTTCAATGAGTGTTTCTCTATTTTTACCGGTAATTTCTTCCAGCACTTTAACAACACTGTCTGAGTAATTTTTAAAAAAAGTGCCTCCGTTGTCTTTACAAAAATGAGTAAGTTCATGCGATAACGTCTTCATTATTGCAGTGTTGATTGTTTCTGCATTTTTCCTTCCGGCATTAATATCTAACCAGATTGTATTTGTCTTTTTGTCAAAGAATCCGTTTGCTCCGATGAATTTTCCATTCTTATCAATTGTGCTTTCATAGAACTTAATATCGATACCAGTAACTTTAGATATTTGCTTTACAGCTTCTATTTCTGCTTTATGATGTTTATTCAGAGCCCTATCAACCACTTTGTCTGCAGGTATTTCTCTACTCTTGTAATAATCAGATTTACGCAGGTCAACTTCCGAATCTCTAAGCTGTTTTGTTTCATTAACTTTAGATTCTATTTCAGCTTTTGGTGTTTCTTTTTGTTTTATTTCAGTTTCTTCTTTAACTTTTAAGTTTTCTTTTTTAGCTTTTAATTCATATAAAGCATCCGTTACTCCTGCTTTATAGATTTTCATTGCTTTTTTCTCAGGCATATAGAGTTCATATCCTGACTCGTAAATATCTTTGAAAGATGTTCCTCTTTTTCCAGCATTGTAAAGCTCATAAAAATCTTTAACATATCTCATGAGTGCAGATGGATTTTCAAGGAGTTTTGGAGTTGCTTCCTTGATCATTAAGTTGGCACCTTCATAACCAACTGCTGCAGCACTTGCATAAAGTTTATCAACTCCTTCGTCAGTTAAAGCAAAGTAATCATCATAGTCTTCAAACCTCATCACTTCACTCTGGCCGTTATCAAAGTTGGCAATAACATCCATGGTTTCTCCGTCTGTGCGGATAACTTCCTGGATGTATCCTTTTCCATAATCTGTAGCTACATTGTGACCGAGCTCATATTTTGGCTTATAAGAGCCATTCCTTACTGAGTCGATTATTTCCTTGCCTTTTAGTTTAATTGCATCAGGAACTTTAGTTTCTGTTACCTGAGGAGTATTTCCTGCGGTTTCATCCAGAGTTTTTTCTACTTTGAGTCCCTTTGTTTTGTTGTTACCGACATTAATGTCGGGAGCATCCTTTAATCGATTAACAGATTTACTTGTAACTTCATTCTTTGCTGCATTCTTTAAATCAGTATTGGCACCGTTCATTTCCATTGCAGCATTCTTCAATGCCGGTATTTCACTTTTGGAAACACCATTCATCTCCATTGCTGCAGCTCTCAAGTTATCCTGTGGCAAAGTATTTGCTACAGTGCTTATCTTTTCTTCCTGTGATGGTGTATTTATTATGTCGGTTGTTTTTTCTGCCTGCAATGGCGCGTTTATTGTTTCCTCCGCAGGAGGCATGTAAATTACGTCATTTGTTTCCGGTACCGCAACTTCAGACGTCCGCTCGGAAATTGTTTCTGCAGGCGCATTTTTTATAGCTGTTTCTACTTCATTAATCTTATTGTCAACTGCTGCCACTACTTCATTAAGCTTACTATCCTGAAGTAATGCAATCTCTGTATTTGATTCTGTAGCTTGGCTAGAACGATAATTAAGAATCTTTTCTTTGAAATTTTTAAGTTTATTAAGCGCTTCTGATAATTTTCCTTTTGTATTCGGCTTACTTTCAAAGTACTTAATCAACTCGTCATATTCCATTCCAATTTGACTCATTACTTCTTCGCTACCATTTACTTGATCGGGATGATATGTCTTAGCGAGTTCTTTTCTTTTAAGTTTTAGTTCTTCTGTATTATTGACATCTTTAAAGAATTCTGTATCTTCTGGGGTTGTTTGTTTCTTTGGGTTCTCGGAAACAGAGTCGTTTATTTCTCCTGTAACAATCCCTTTACCATACGCCCCTGCTCCTAATATAGCTCCTGTTACTGCTCCTTCAAGTGCTCCTGTTGCCAACTGTATTCCTAAATCTTGTGCCACTTTCTTTTTAGCATTTTCTTCACTCATTCCCTGGTCAAGATATGCTTGGTAAGTTTTATTAACAGTAGAATTTTCTCCCAGAATAGCCTGCTGTTCAAACATATCTGCAAGCTGGCCGGCTGTTGACATTGCCATCATATTTCCGGAACTTTGAATCATTGTATTCATAAGCTGACTCTTTGTCATTTTTGACAAATTACCAAGTCCTATTTTCATAACAAGGTACGAACTGAGTCCTTGAGCAAGCCCATATGTCAAAGCTTGTCCTTCTGACGCTCCGTTATTTTTCGCATTTATATATGCATCATCTGCTGCGCTTCCGCCGAATAATGCCGCCGTCGCTAACTTGTGCGCACCTCTTGCAATCTGCCAAGGATTTCCGCCTGCTTTTACAATCTGACGTGTCTTTGCAGCCACTTCTATATTATCAACTGCCGGTCCTCCTATTAAATACAAGAGACCTAAATCGCCTAACAGTTTAGAAGTATTATAAGTCGTCTTTCCTACAGGTCCCATATCTTTAGTAGTCTCTTCATGCATTGCGTTGAGGTATGTCGCAAATCCTCCATCATCCTCAGGAGCAATGAATTCATTTTTATTCGGAATTAAGCCTGCAGTGCCTTTAGCAATGTTCCAAAGTCCTTCTGCAGACTTAATCGGTGTTCCTGCAACATCATCCATAAGATTTTCAAGAACATTCTGTCTGTTGGCTCTCCTTTCTCCGGCACGTCTGTTTATATCCTTGTCTACATCATTTGCCATTTCTGAGAATCTGTATATTATTTTCTCTGCTTCTTCTTCGGAAAAACCTTTAGCTTTAATTTCATCTATAGCCTGATTATAAAAATAAGATTTATCTCCTTCCGGAGTACTGAGTGCATTTATAAAATCAGGCGCTGTGTAATGTCTTATTTCTTCATCGCTAAATTTGGTTAATTTATCATCCAGCTTTTTTCTTTTGATTGATTCAGGATCATTCATGATTCTATCAAGCATATCAGCAGCTTCTTTATCAGTCATACCTTTTTTCATTAAGTCATTTACAGCCGATTTATAGGTGTCTGTATTTTTATAATTGTCTCCAGCAAACTTCATTGTAAGTTCGAACTCTTTGTTATTGTATTTTTCAATATCTTCATCGGATATCTTGTAATAGTTCTCATGTTCCCTCTGTGCTTCCTTGTTCTTAAACCATAAAGGATTTGGAGAGTCTGCGGCATATTCTAAGCTGTTAGTACTGTTGTTATCCAACGCTTTTCCTACTTTGTATTCTGCATCAGTTAATTTGAAAATATCGTTTCCTTCTTTGTAGTAATCAATGCCTTTTTTAAGTTCCTGAAGATATGAATAATATTTTCTTACTGCGTTATAGTCACCGGTTCCTTTTGCTATCTGAAGAGCCTGATTACCTGTACGTAATAATGAATCTACTGTGTTTGTGTATGATGTTATGTTTTTTAAATTATTAAGATTTCCATTTACTCCTTTGCTGAGAGCTGTTGTTAATCCATCTGTATCTTTTTCAACCTGCTGCATCCATGAATAAGTTGCATTTCTTGCAGGGCTCATTTGTGTGTTTGTCTTTTCCAGTATTCTGCTCGCTCTTTGTGTATTTGCTTCTTCTTTTGTATTTGTTTCTTCTTTTGTGTTATTTGCAGAAGAAGAGGCATCAGCTGCCTCTTCTTCTTTTTTTCTTCTATATTTTCTTTCTGCGTATTCTAAAAAATTACTCATTTTGTTCTCCTTTTAATTTCATTTCTTGCCGCCAAGCTCCATCCATGCAGGAATGCCTCCACTTAGATTATTTGATGTAATTCCTGTTACAGAACCGTAACGAATGTATTCAATAAGTTCTTCTTTTTCTTCTTCACTTATAGCTCCTCTGTCTAACAAACTCCGGATGTAATTGTATGCACTTTCTCTACCGCCTGGACCTGTTGCATATGAGATAGCTTGCAATGTATAAGATTTCAACTTGTTCGAACTTGTATCAATAGGAGTTGTGGAATTGTCCCCACTACCTATTCCCGGATTATTATTTGTTGTTCCAATATTTCCAAAAATGTTTGTAGTGTCACTATTATTTGTTCCTGTATTCTTTTTCGAAGTTCCCGAACTCTTTCCTGAACTTTTTCCAGAACCTCCGGAACTCTTTTTTGCTGCTGCAGCTCTTGCAAGTGCATCTATGTATTGCTGGTACTTAAAGGTCTGCTCATTGTTTGCAAGGTTAGTATAGTAATCTCTGTCGCCTGCTGCCTTTGCTACGTTATCTTGGTATTGCTGATAATTAAAGTTCTTTTCATTGTCAGCTACTCCCTGCCAATAGGTTAGATCGTTATATGCATCACTCTTCTTATCTCTGTATCTGCCATACTCGGTATCATCAAGTCCTCTGTACATATCCAACTGACTGTAAAGGTCCTGTCCTTCATCACGGTATCTGTTATATGCCGCCTCATATAATGCCGGTATCTGATTTGCTGCTTCCTGAATATGCTGGTTGTATACCTGCTGCCCTACAGTCTGTGCATAGCTGTTTCCGTATCCGCCACTTAGAGCGGCTGCATTTGCCATTGCATCCTGCATGGCTATGTTTCCCTTAGCCTGGTAGTTTTTTAATAACTGCTGATATACAACATCGTTATCAGGATTATAATTAAACGGTTTTCTGTTCTCTATTGAGCTTGTTAAGCTAGCTATTTTGTCAGTATACTGCGGTGAATAGTCTCCGATTCCTGCATACGTTGTTCTTGCATTATTCAATCCTGTTTTTGTAGATTTTGTATACTTGTTACTAAAAGGTTTAATCGCGTCGTATGTACTCTGTGAATTACTTAATTTCTTCTGCGTATCAGCAGAGATATACTTTGAAGTAGTAGTTTTACTTGTGCTTGTTCTCGTGGTTTTCTTTTTTGAAGATCCTGTAGTTGATGTCTTCTTATTTGTTCCCGTGGTTTTCTTTTTTGAAGATCCTGTAGTTGATGTCTTCTTATTTGTTCCTGTGGTATTCTTTTTAATCGCCATCTTTGTCCTCCTTTATGATATTTTCATCATCCAGGTTATTGAGTAAATAATTTAGTTCGCTCGCCAGATAGTATTGATAGTTTCTTATTGCTTCAAGATCAATAGTTGCATCTCCGGTTAGTTTATCCGGATACTTTATTTTTGCAGTAGCCATTATATCTTTCCTCCACTCTGTACTATTTTGGTTAGTTCATACAATGTGAATTCGCCTTTTCCTTTTACCCTTAATTGTATCTTTTTGTTTCTTTTTGGTTTCACCCTGAAAGATTGCATTTCTTTTTCCTGCGCACTCTTTCTGTACACACTGTTCCATACCGTATCGTTATCGTATTTTATAAATACTTCTACATTACCTTTAAGTTCAAATTCCATGTTTATTCGATTAATAACCGTTCTTTCTTCTGTATGTTGTAATAAATCCCCTGTTTCAAATTCAAAGGTGATGTCAGCTTCTTCAACAGCACTTTCAGATGTTATCTCAATGTTTTCTCCGGTTCCTGCAATGTAATATATTCCATCTCCAACTACTCCATACAGATTGCCGTTAATAATTTCGAACTGCGAGAAGTTCATAGCAGATTCTTCAGTCCATATTCTTGATATTGTATCGTATACGAATAAATGACTCTTATTCTTTCTGTCTTTGCATTTAAGATAATACTTATCTCCATAACTTCCTCCGATTCCGTCATGGTATTTTTCTCCATCTATATCTGACGATATTTTAGTTGGATAATCTCCTCCGTATCGCATTATGCCTTTTCTGCTCAAGTAATATAAATAGCCGTTTACTACAGTTAAGGATTTGTCACTTCCATCCGCCACTCCATCACATTCAACATCTGTAAGCTGGTAGTTACTTGGTCTTGTTCCCCGTATTGTTATTATTCTGTTTTCTTTGAAAAATATAGGATAATCATTATAGGTATAGGCTCCGGTAAAGTCTTCCGTACTTCCCACCGTAACCGTATAGCTGTCACTTGCTATTCCGTCATATGAATTCCAGCTCGTTGGATCTCCCAGTTTGCTTGCGTATATTTCATGTTTATCTGAACTGCAGGACCACATCCTGTTTTGTGATACACATCTGAAATCTCCACTCTTGCATTCCATTTTTATCGATAGTGTTTCTGCCGGCCATATTTTTTCCAGTTTAAACCATGGGTTATTTTTCTGAGTGTATTTCGTCGATAAATAATCAACTACTATATGGAGATATATTCTGGTTGTGCTAGGTGTAGTTGTTGTGTCTATTACGGTTTGTTTTTCTGCATGAAGTATCTTTAACTCTTTTTTCGATATATCATCTATTAGTTCTTTTCCTTCTGAGCTGCTTATCTTTCCGGTTCCATTTATCATATAGGAACTATCAATTTCAATCGCATTTACGATATTGTAAACATCCAGTTCTTCCGTATTTCTAAATCCTATGACTATATCAGTTTTCAGGTCCAGTTTATCCCAAGTTTCAGAATTGCCATTGTATTTCTCAATATTCCATGGAATCTTGGTATCAAAATATATATCTCCGTCTACAGGATTATCAGGGCGAATAAAAGGGCTATGCTGCGATGACACCGGAGGTTTATAAATTATATTGTTTCCATTATTATCTTTTTCTAAAGTTACCGGCTGTAAGTGAATACTTAAATCGTCTGATTCATTTGGATCAGTGTTGTTGTTTCTTGTCAGGCTAAATGTCATATTTTTAATATCATCATCTGAAAAAACATACATTTTCTTATCCGGAAGAATAACGATATTCCCTCCCATTTTTATCATTTCTTTCTTCCCTGTTTCTGTAAGCCATTTGTTGTATTCCGTCTCAATGCCATTTTTATATCTTTTTAATCTCAAATTTGATATCTGAAAAAAATAATTTCCATGTGATCTGATTGCATCTATACTATGGCTTGATTCATGCACCTTATATCTTTTGCCTCTTGTAGTTAAGATCGGATATATATCTGCTGACATATTTACAAGCTTAGCGAACTGATTTTCCTGAATTCTTTTTGTGTTATTCAATCCGCTGAATTCTCGTTGCGCATTAGCATTCTTTTTTTTGATATGTATTTCCGGAATATTTCTCATACTTTCAACTCCCAACTTTTCTTAGGTCTGTGATTGCTTAGATATTCTGATTCAAATTCTGTTCTCTGCTCATTGAATAAAATCATGTCATTTGAATATGCTTCATCATCCTTATATTCATAATTTCCATACGCTGAAATGTAATTAATGTACATTTCCTTATATTTCTGGGAAAGCAGCACTTCTGTTTCGTCATCTGCGCCAAAAATATATACATCTGGTCTTTCCACATTGCAATCAATCGACCGGCTGATAACTGCATCATACATTTCTGCATCAAGCTGCCAGATTAATTCATATATCTTACTATCGCTAATCTCCATGTCTCTTCGTTCTATAAATTCTAAATATATATCTCTAACTTTCATCTTGCACCTCCTAGTCTCATTGTATTAATCAGTTTTCTTTTTTTCTACCAAGCAAAAAACACAGCCGCAGCTGTGCTTTTAATGCCTTCCTGTTCTCCCTCTTTCTTTTTTAATAATAAAGGCAGGGGATATCCCTGCCCTTTGATCATGCCTCTTCCGTTACCTCTTCAACTTCAATTGGTTTTATATACTTTTCTGTCTTGAATACTGCCCCTGTATCATCAATAACCATAACAAGTTCACTTGAATATAAATCCGATTTCATTGCGGTTGCTAACTTCTGATGGAATGTTGCTACTGCTTCGTTGAGTGTATTATATTCATATACCGCTCTTCCCTGTATTCTTTCATCTCCTGTTGAGATTTCTAAAACATAAAATTTCTGCATTATTTATTCCTCCTTTATACTTTACCTTTTCCGTATATTTTTATTGTTGTTCCTGTTGGTATTACATTTCCTGATAGTAACACTTTAACTTTTGATATTGCTCCACTTGTGACGTAATTGAAAACTTGCATAGCGGATGTTCCATCTCTTTTTAATGTTGTTTCTATCAAGTCACTTGCTTTTCTCACAAACTCAACTCCAATCCTTTTTGAAGCTGCTGTTGTTATTCCACTAAATAACGTATATTCTGTCGCATCATTTTGTAAGTTAAATTTTCCTGTAATATACGTTGTTGAAGTCAAAGCCGTATCTAAAGTAAATACAACCATTACACTTTCATAATTGTTGATATTCTTTTCGAATATTGTTTTGTCTTCTGCTAACACATCTGTTGAAATCAACTCGTACTTATCCCCAAGCATATTCATTATCTTCGTTTTGGCTTCGGGTGTGTAATTACCTACGGGATTGGTACTTGCTGATTGTGTACTATCTCCTGCGGCTTTGGCTAGTCCGTAGAAAGTGGATGCTTGCTGAAGTGATGGGACTATTGGTCTGTAATCTCCTTCTGAATCTCTCACTTGTGCGTCTGTCGCCTTTGCAACAAATACTGTTCCGTCAGTTCTAACTCCCGTGCCGTAAGCATTTCCTATTTTCCCAACTCCCGCGCTTGTGGCACTTGCAAGTGGTAGATTAACCACACCATCAACAACTGCGCTTGTTCCGTTTATTTGTACATCATCAATTTTTTCAGCCAATGCCCTTGTAATGTCTGCATAATATACAAGTGTGCTATCTCCGCAATCTGCATATATTGTGTTATTACCAAGCAAAGTTGCAATTTCTGTTGGTGTTAATTGATAGATTTGAGGTTCAACTTCATATGCTATTGTAACATTATTTGATGCAAGCCAAGTTTTAAAATCTTCCGTTGTTGTAATTCCACTAGGATACGAAATAATAATTGCTCCTTCATATCCTGCACTTGTTGAATATTTAATTGATGATTCGGGCATTTGCCAAGACGCAGTGTCATTTGGAACTGTCTGCAATTTATCCGCATACAATGGTTTTTCTGTTCCGTATGCTTCAATTCTACAATAAGAACTGTTGGTTGAATTAACATTCCACGTTTCGCTTCCATTTAATACTTTAATAGCCCTATCAACTGTCAGTAATCCCGTTGTTACATCAAGCCTTCCACCGTAGACTGTGCGACCTAGATTGATTATAACTTCTGTGCTTTGGCTATTGTATGGTTCATAATCAGTTGCAGTTTCGCCTGCTTCAAGTTGAATTTCATCAAACACTTTTGTTATATCTGTACCAATTTGGCTACTACTAATTGAAAAATAACAACACAAAATCATATATTTTGCATTTTCAGGAGTTGTAAATGTTTTGGTTGATGCATAAGAAATATACTTTCCATTTTTATCATAAAATGTCGGTCTTATTTTAGCATCATCATCCAAACATGAAATTGTATAAGTTGCGTTTGGCTTTATTTCAACATTAAAACCTACCCCATATGCATTATCAGCGGAACTGATACTTGTTGCCGTCAAAGTAAGTTTATTGTTTTCAAGGGTATATGAAAAATTATTCTTAGGTATGTTATAACCTGTGGATGCGTACCATGTATAAATATATTTTTTATCAAACGGAACATTTGATGTTGGAATTAAATATGTTGTGTTTTGCACCCTATCTGTCAAGTCAATTAAGTTCTTACCTAATCTCTTAACCTTTACATTTTCCCATCCACTTAATGCTCTCACATTAGTCGGAGAAGGTGTTCCGCTTCCTGCTTGTTTCGGTGCAATCTCAACTGTTAAATCTTTGATTGGTACGTTGTCCGCTCCATCTGTGATTGAGATTATTGAGCCTTCTGCGGCTGCAAGTGGATATGTCTTTTTGACTTCTTCATCAACATATGTTTCTGTAGCCAAGACAGGTGAGGCATCGTATGGAATTTTAAAGATGTTCCAAAACTCGTCAGCGTGTTTGTCCATTATTTCAGATATAATCCATCCGTTAATCATTCCAATATTAACGTATCCGCCTGCAGTGTAATGATTTCCAAGCATGTAATCTCTAACATACTGAGTGTTAAATATGTCAATATATTCTCCTGCTATATCTACAAGGTACGTATTTGTATTATTGGCAACAACTTCTTTTATGGCTTCATTCTTAATGTCCTTATTTGTCGATAAAGTCATGCTAAAGCAAAAGATTTTAGCATCTGCGTTTACTGTTTTGACCGCTGTAATAATTGACTGGTACCTTGTCTTAAAGGCTTCTTTTGTTTCAGCATCAACTGAGTCATTAACTCCTAACCCAATTAAATAGGCTTGACATTTATTGCCTGCTTTCACTAAGTCCACATAACCATAATCAGGGTTCGTGAACCAATCAGTTGTATCCGCTCCACTAAAGCCCATATTGACACATTCATTCCCGTACAGCCTTGCAAGTGCTTGTCCCCATGAATAAGGTATATTTCTTCCGCTTGATTGTGATGTGTCACTATCCCAGTTATATCCAACCGACAACGAGTCTCCTATAACAGCGAACTTCTTGAATGCTGAAAAACTAAACCTATTTTTATCAAACTCTTGATCGAATCCATTTGCAATTTTATAATAAGCCTTATAATCTTGCTCCGTATCATTTTCTGATAACATCAACTCTGAAAAATCGTAAAACTCTGTACCTGCTGAATTTTTATATTCATAACATACAGCAATATGGTCAGTAAGCGGTGGTGTCGTAAAACTAAATTTTCTAGTAGTAGTAAAATATGGTCGGCGAATAAATGTTCCATCTTGCTTATAATAACCTATATATACGTTAAAATTATCTGCCACTTTTTTCTGAAGCATATACGTTGTTTCAGGCTTAACTTTAATATCGGCATAAGTGTTAAACCTGTAAGCCGAATTGTGAGAAATCACCCCATTTGTTGAACCTATAATAGTATTATTCTGAACAGTGAATGGATTGATAAGATTAACTGTTCCTTCTTCAAGTTGTCCATAAATATTGGCTATCGTTTTTTTGTCAGCTTGTGTGAGCGTGTTCTGTTTTGCTTCAAGCGCTTCCTCTAATGCTTGGGTTGTCACTTTGTCGCTTACCTCATCATCAACATACGCTTTTATTACGTTGTTTTTAACTACATTGCTCGAAGCATCAGACATGGTACTATCAGATCCATAATTAATGGCCGATTGTAATACTTGATTAATTGAAGGATTAAACAAGTTTGTCACAAGTTCTGCCATTAAATCTCCGGCGGTTATGTTTGAGGAAAGCGGAAGGTTGGCTATTGTTCTTGTTTTAGGAACTAATGTGCTGACTAAACTATCCACATATTCTTTAAGTGCTAATTCTCTCCAAAAAACATTTAAAATCATTCCCGAACTATGTCTTGCTATTCCGCTGACGTACCACATATTTCCATTGTCCGTGCATACGTACAAATCTCCAACCTTTACTTCTTCTTCTATTCCAGTACTAGTAGTAGGCTCATCAGATCCTTTGAGAATTTTTGTGCTATTTTTAATATTGTCATAAATGCATTTAGCTGAAGGATATTCAACATCTGTACTGTCTCGTGATATTGCAGTTACTTTATTGTTTTTATCTTCCTTGTTAGTTTGCAAATTACTAATATTTGAATTAGCTTGAGAAATAAGATTATCAATATATGCTTTAACAATTCTGTTTTTTGCTACATTATCCGATTCCGTTGACATGGTATCGTCAGAACCTACTTTTATAGCGTTCATCAATGTGGCGTTTGCTTCGTCACTGTTCGTTGCCAATGCCATTAAAATGTTATATAATGTTGTGCTTGAAATATCGTCGCTTAAAGGCTGGTTTGCTATCTTTCTTGTTTTAGGAACGTAGTTACTGTTAATTTCCTGAAGAAACGCCAATACTTGTGCATATATATTTTCGTATTCACTCTCGCCTCCCTGATCTACCGGTGTGCCCTCTTTGTTGTTTATCTTCACTACTGTGGATGTAATTACTTTTTCATTAGCATCTACACCATATAGTCCGATTTTTATATATCCTTCAGTAAGAAGGATGTCATCCGGAACAGTAATTTTGTTTTCGCTATCAAGGAAGCCCTCTCTTATGATACCTTCGGAATTTTGAAACACAGCTTTTTTGATGAAGTCATCCCAGAAATTGTCAGCAAATTCAAACAGAACTTCATCGACTCCTACTGAACCAGTTACATATTCGCTTTGTCCCGGTTGAATGCTAGCGATACGTTCATTTATTGTTATTTTTAATGTGAACATTTTCTTCTCCTTTTGTAAAAAGTGCAGATGGTTTCCCACCTGCACTTTCCTTTTACAATGTTACGTTAATGCTTTCAAATCTCTTCTCGGCTTCTTCCTGTTTCTTTTCCATTAAGCTTACAGTAAGATTATCCTGTGCAATTGATGACTCATTTATTGCTTCAATGTATCTCGGTACCTTAACTCCAACTCCACGCTGAATCTGGTATCTGTGAGTTCCATTTACTGAAATAAACTTGTCATCTTTATACTTGTCTCCGTCTTTGAACAGAGTCATTTCAACTTCACTCTGAAGATCTTTCTGCATTTCCTTAATGTAATCAGGAAGTCCTGCCGGTGTTTCTTCGTTTAAAACTTCCGCATTGCTGTTAGCTGCTGCAGTTTTGAACATTTCCTGGATTTCTTTCTTAGCAGCTTCAATCATACTTTCTGCTGCCTTTTTCGCATCTTCAATAATCTGTTTAGCAGTATCTTCTACTTTTGCTTCTTCTGTAGTTTCTTCTACATTTTCTTTAGTTCTTCCCATATATCCTCCTAGTTGGCCGCCTGGTTGTAAACTGTAGCAGATGATTCAATTCTGCAGATATATTCCTCTACAAGTCTACATACTGCTTTAGTTGCTTTCCAACCGGCTGTTGCTCTCTGTTTTAACGGATCTGAAGTTCCGCCCGAACCTAACTGGCAAACAATATGTTCAAGTCCGCCACCTGTTACCTCTGTCGTTCCATATGCGTTAGCTCCAAGAGTTACTGATGAGTAAACTGAAATACCTTCTGCTCCACCCTCTCCCGGATAGATAACTGTATTTGCCGCAACAGTAATTGATGTATCTTCCCATACTCCACTTGCATTCAACGACTGAATAGTGATAGAGTTTGTCGCATTTGCTTTCACTTTATATTTGTATCCACTAATCAATACAAATCTTCCTACAAGGGAATCTGCTGCTACTGTTCCTCCTGTAGTAGCTGCTGCAATTGGAATTGTTGCTGAAGCTGTCTCTACAGCAGATGCAACTTTAAGATTTCTTGAGCCAACTGCAAGGTCAGCTCCTCTGAAAATCTTTGCTTCAGAAGTTTCAACGTATCTTACCTGTCCAATAGAACCAATCTCGCCGTTGTAAATCTTTTCAGGATTCTTGTATTTCTGTGCATCCTGCCATAAAGGATCCTTCATTAAGTCGTATGCTACGTTAGGATGAATAATCTGAACATACTGATTTCCATCTAATGTCTTCGCATTCATTGTCTTTAAATGAGCAGCTACCTTAAATGTTAAGTCAGTTGTCATCTTACATGCAGGTGTGATTGCATGTCTTGCAATAACTTCATCTGTTCCTGCAGGGGCATAAAATACATTAGTTCCTCCATTTAACACTTCTCTTGTGATTGTATCAAGAGTTCTTCCTGCCTGATCTCCTAAGATATCAATCGCTTCAACCATGTTGTTGTCGATTGCTGTTAAGAGAAGCATATCTGACATTCTAATCCAGTCACCGTACTGGTAAATAGTTGCTTCAACCTTTGATACGTTAAGGTTGTTTCCTTTAGGCGTAACACCTTCAGTTAATGGTGTTAACGCCTTTTCAAGCGGACTATATTTTCTAAACTCAATTGTTTTACCATGATTCTTTGGAATAGGTCTCTTCTGTGCCCACTGGTCATGAACCAAAAGAGGTGTCGCTACATCAATGAGATAGTCACTGTAGAATGTTTTCATTTCTACAGATAATCCCTCGCTTGTAGTTGTCTGTGTTGCTGTTCCTCCAGCATACTCTCCATCAAAGAGTGTTAATACCATTTTAATTTCATTCTTCATTATTTGTTCCTCCTACGAAAATCGCACGGAACCTGGATTCTGCTGACTCTGTCTTATTGCTCTTCTTCTATCCTCTGCAGTAAATTTACTTACATCATTTCTGATTTCAATTCCTGACTTTGAAGCTAATCCATTCTCTGCAGGTCTTTTTTGCCTTGCAGCTATATTCCCTGCTTGCTTTTGAGATATCTCATTTGATATTCTCACCGTTAAAGCATCAGGATGGAGTACTTCATAAGCCTGTTTTACCGGAATTCCATTTTGCAATAATTTTGTAAACTGCGGATTGTTCGATTCCTCATATATGTCAAATTCCGGATAGACTTCAGCTAATTCGTTAGCTTCCCTCATCCAATTCTGATACGTCGCATCTGCATTTGCTCTGTTCTGTGCTTCAGACTGTGCTCTCTTGAAGTTTTCAAGTTCTCTCATGTGCTTTGCCTGTTCCAAAGAAAGACCTTCTGCTTCAGCAATATCCCTGTACTGTTCCGGATCATTCATATAAGCATTGACTATTGAATCAAAATCTTTTGAATCTTTGATACCGTACTTTTCAGATAGCATATCCATCAACGGTGCTACCTTTTCTAAACTTTCACTTAATCCTCTTGTTTCTTTAATTCTCTTGTTTATGATGCCATCGATTTCTTGTTGAAATAAATCTTTGAATTCTTCACGTGATTTCTTGTAAAGCGATTCTCTCGATTCTTCCACTGGTTCTTCAGGCGGTTTCGGAGAACTATCTTCAGTTCCCTGAATTCCATAAACTATTTTCTTAGGTGCCTCGCCTGCCCCATCTCCTGCTGTTTCTCCTGCCGGTGCTGCTGCAGGTGCTCCTGCTCCATCAAATAAATGGAGATACATTTTAATCTTCATTTTTGTCCTCCCGTCTTTCCGGATCGTCATCCTTCGTCTTTCCGAATTGTCATCCTCTGTCTTTCCAGATTGTCATCCCCGGTCTCTCCCGGTTGTCTAATATTTTAATATCACATTATATTTTTATATTTCTACCAAGCACCGAACATTTTTTTCATAACGTTCTTCAAGCATCTGAAATCCTTTAATAATCATATTAAGTCTGTCTTTAAAATAATCGTTAATATCTTCGTACTCTATATGTACATGACCGTTCGCTATGTCTATTTCTTTGTAGGTGTCAAAATCATCTACTGCTGCACATAATGTACACGCAAGAGCTGAGATTGCTGCACATACTATGTCGTTTCCCGGATTGTACATTGCATGTCCTTCAATATTTACCACATAGTTTATATCATCTTTGTATATTTCAATTTTAGTCATTATCTTACTGCTGCCTGATTAGCAGCTTCCTCCTTTGCGCGCTCTGATGCTTCATGAGTTCCAACTTCAGCTCCCAAGGTGTTTATATCTCCCATATTTGATTCCGAGTTTGTTTCAGTTGTTCCCGGTGTCTTTCCTGCTGCTTCTATTTCCATTTGCTGCCCGAGTATTCCCATAACCTGCTGCAACTGCATTGATAATTCCTGAACCTTTTGGAATAACATACCATTCTGGCTTATCTTCTGCTGGACCATATCTTTTCCGTCAAACTCCATCATCTCTAAAGCTACCATTGCCTGATCAGTTAGTTCAGGGTTGAAAAATCCCATTGAATACAATTCCTTTGCAAGCTCGTTCTGAGATAGTTTAGCAAACGGACTTGCCTTTTGCGAAACGCAGCGTAGGTCAAACACTGGTCTTCTGGTTCCAATGGTTACCCCCTCCACCTGAATAGGCTGTTCCTGTATCTGAGAGTTGTCATAAGTAACGAATTCAAATTCTTCATTCGGTGCTGTTATTCTGAAGTTTCTAGGTTCAGTATAGAATTGTCTCATGAGCTCAATAACAAGTTTTCCGATTTCCTGATGAACGCGGTATGAAGCTTTGATAGTATCACGTGATAATTTACTTCCTGCTTCCATCAGTGCCGCAATAGCGCTTCCTGCTGTTACACCTGCTGCAGTTCCGCCTTGACTAAAATCTCTGTTTCCTGAAGTTTCTTTTAATTCCTCAATCTTGTTATTCATTACACCTATATAGTTTGGATCAAGTGGAGGTATAGTGATAGGTCTCAATTTTGAGTCGTCAAAGTTTCCGTCTACTTCCACTATTGCTTCTTCAGGATCAGCAAACTGTTCCAGATTAATTCCAATGTTTCTGTTAGCAAAATATCTCGGACTACTTCCCCATAAAGAAGAACGCATAATATTATCTCCAAGCTTATCTATGTATCTTTGCGGATTCTTCATTATGTCGATATATCCAAACCCTGCCGGATATCCTTCTTCCTGGAACATGGTGTCGAAAATAACAGGATACTTACCATGCCAGTACCATCCTTTTTCCTGATACTCTTCATTGTTTTCACTGGCAAATAATACATGGCCGTCACAGTATTTTACGTAGTGCAATATAGTTTTAGTTTTAGCAATTCCGCTCTCGTCATTTACTTCAATCTGTTTCTTGTAATACCAGTCAACTACTGCCACTTTGCCTGAAGTATCCAAGTAATCGTTGTGAGTGTATGTTACTACTTTTGAGCCTTCACCTGTTCCTTTGACATCTACTCCATATAAATCTTTAACTAGGTCTGCATCTATCATCTCAACGATAAATAAGTTTCTTGATTTTTGTATATCCATTATGCCCGGCTCCCAGAATACGTTTAATATGTCAATCTTTTGAATATCTACGTCTCCAAGCCCTTCTTCTAGTCCATTATTCCAAAAAACTCCATAAACTGCGGTTCCTGATTTTAATTTGTTCCACCAGCAGTCATTATAAGTCTGTTCGAAATTTGCGTTTTCGAAGATACACGGAAGAATGCTACTCAATGCTTTAGCAGTAACTCTATCCGATTCTTCTCTTGGAAGCACATTCAGTTCCGGATAATTATCCATCGCGTCAGCGTGCTTATTTGCAATTGAGTTAAATAACCATGCTGATGTTACTTTGTCTCTTTTGACTTTCTTTTCATCTTCTTTCTGTTCATTCTGCTGCCAATGAAGCATCTTCCAATACTGCTCATTCTCGACTATTCTCAAGTCAAGTGACGCTTTTCCATCCTTGTATTTTTCTCTAATCGCTTCAGCTTCTTTGACCTTATCTGCAGTGATAGGTCCATTTGTAATTTCAAATTCGTCCATAATTCCTCCTAATATCCATACGGTTTTATATTTTTATACATTCTTAAAGGATCCTCTTGTGGTATTGGCGGTGCTAACTTATTCATTCTTGGAGCTATGGGATTATCCATCAACACATAACGACACTCGTCATAAATATGATCTTCCATATCGGTATCAATATCCTCAACGTATTTTTCTGAATAAATCAGGTTCGGTATGGTTCTTATAAAGTGCTTACATGTATTAAACACATAGAATAGTGGTTTATCATCTTCTCCAAAAGCCATTCTGTAATGCATCTGCATCTTCCCTGCAATACGCGTGTTATCTCCGGTGTCCCAGTGAATGAAATTTGGGGAATCCTCCATCATATCTGCTATGCTCTCACCAGTAGTTCTTTGGAAGATAGCAGGATCTGCTATGGCTCTTACTATCTTTCGACCTTTAAGGTTTATATCTTCATTCTCGATTCTCCTGATTTCCTGTGCAATTCTTCTAGGTTCAATTCTTATACCTTCGTTCGGAGTTCCTGTGCATCCATAGTATTCTGCAATTCTGTAAATACGTCCTTCAGTGCTTTGGGTATACCATCCTACAGAAAAAGGTCTTGAATAACCATAGTCAAATCCTCTGTATATAGGCCAAGTCTTTGGAACTATAAAAGGATTGATAACATGAGTAAGTTTGTGGTCATCATAGTGAGTAGGCTCATCTCTCCACTCCGTAAATACCTGTCCTGTAAATGAATTCCAATCTCCATACAAAAGCGCGTTTCTTTCTGCCTCCGGCATCATAGCCAAACGTCCTATGTATCCGGGATCATTTGACATTAGAATCTTATTGTCAAAGACCGATGACGGAATAAATATCCTCGATTTTCTCTGATGAATCACCTCTCCTGCCGGTGTATTAATGTCAATATTGGTCCAGATAGTTGTCTTTGGCGGTGCTGCTGTGATGAATCTATCTTTTACCCATCCATGACCTATACCTCCGGGGTTTCCTGTAGCTCTTATATAACTCCTTAGTCCTGATACTGTTGGTCTGTTTCGCGAAAACAGATACATATACTGATCAAGTGTAAAATGCGTCAGCTCGTCAAATCCAATAAAATCAAAAGCTTTACCCTGATAATCCGTCTTAAAGGTTGAATTGATATTTCCAAAATAGATTTTTGCTCCCGAAGGGAACCGCCATACGTGTGCGTTGGCATTAAATTTCGCTTTAGGGTACGCTTTTTTGTACAGATACTGCGACCGATCTATTAATTCCGTCAAATCTGGGTAAGTTCTTCGGAAAATTATTCCCTTATAGCCTTCAATCGACACCTGCCTCAATGCTTCTGTCAATAGCGCGTCGCTTTTTCCTCCACCTGCTGCACCTCCGTAAAAAGCTTCGTCCTCCCACCGGCTCTGAAAATCAAATTGTGTCGGCTGCGGAGTCCATATCATTTTACTCACCCTGTTCACCTTCTTCCGGAGTTAAGATTTGAGCTATTTCAATAGCGCCAAACTCTTCCTGTTCTTCGTCAGTCTGGTATATCTTGTCTTTCATAAGCTGCAGCTTTTCAGTTTCAATATCCATTTTCTGATTTTCAGGCTCTGTATATAACTCATACAGGTTCCTGGTTGCTGCAGTAAGTTCCCTTATGGCTGAAGTAATATCCTTAACAGCTCTTGAATCAACCTTTTTCATGACTTTTTCTTTCGTTACCATGTTTCCGTTTTTATCAGTGGTTGATATGATATGTCTCCTGAACTGTTTATCATCTTCAAAGATTTCGCATATCTTATCTGCTAGTGAATCTGCCGACTGCTGCAACTTAACAAGTTTATCGACATCGCGTGCGCCTGTGCGTGCGAGAGCTTTTGCCTTAACTTCACTGCAATACTGCCTTCTTTTTTTCTGCCAGTTATTCCTGATTGCATACTTCTCAACCGAGCTTACAGATATATCATGTTTTTTGGCCAACTTACTGTAAGAAGTTTTTGTAGTCAGATATTCAATTTCAAGTTTATCCCAATTGATTTTTGCCAAGCCTTTTTCCCTCCTTTGATTTTCAATATACTTTTTTTCTTTTTTTGTTTTCTACCAAGCACAAAAAGAGGTGTTTCTCAACATTTTTCTCAAAACATTAAAAAACACCTCAAAATTTATTATTTCTTTTCGGCAAACCACGCAACAATCATCGAGCCGGAGTGCTTATCAAACACTTCAAAGCTGTGATGAAGTCTTGCTTTTATCTTTTCCGGAAATACTATACTGTTTTTTCTCTTCTCGAGTTCTTTTTTTGCATTCTTGATTGCAATAAAGTTTTCTTCCTGCCCATCCTGCTTTCCGACTACTATGTAATCACCATAGAGATTTCCATGTCCGCATTGTTTTATCTTTGTTGCTACTGCCTTTTGATAATCTTTATAATTGTCATTCATGAATTCCTGCTTTTCTTTGTCGAACAGTGTAATGACTATTTCCTGACTTGCCTTATCCTGTACTACTATTACGTCATAATTTGACTGATACTTTGCAAGGTCCTCAATCTTAACTCTGATTTCATCTTTTCCTGCCAATTCAAAGGCAAGATATTTAGTCAGAAGTTCCGTCGATGCAGTTCTTGCTTTTTCCTGATCCAGTGCATTTTGTCTCCACTGTATCTGATGCACGAGTGCATTACGTTCACGTTCAAAAGCCTGCTGCTCTATCTTTAACTCTTTGATAAGTTTAGTGGCAGACTCCAGTTTTTCCTGTGTAGTTTTCTTCATGTCATTCTCCTCCTGGTATTTTATTAATTCTAAAAGCTTTGCATACTCACATTTGCAATAGTCAAATGATTTACAGTACTTTAGCTGATAGCTTCTCTTGTGTCCGGGCGTGTTAAATTTACAGACCTGCTCCATGCAGTCTGTAAGACCTTCACAAAAAATATTTTGTTTGTTTTCGCCCACGTAAAAAGGACATACTACGTCCTGTTCGCCATAGTATTTCATATCGTCTCCTATATCTGCAGTTTTCGTATGTTGCCATTACCCACTGCCGGTTGTTTGTTTTCTTTTATCAGTTTCAGAGTGAAGCTTTGATGTACATGGCCAAACTCATTGACGAGTTCAAGAATTGAATCGGTGTCAATGATATATTTTCCCTTATATTCCTTTGGTACCTCTATTGCACCAAATCCTCTTACCTTGTGAACACTCACTTTTGTCGGTTCTGGATTAATGAGATTTCTGCTGCATGTATATCTAAGTCTTCTTCCCTCTTTGTTTCTGAAAGTCTTTTCAGTTTCCTTGATCAGATACGATGCAAGTTCCGCCACATCATCATCGTCATGTATCGGTGAGTAGTTCACTCCATCCGGCCAATTCTTTTTCATAAATTCGAACAGTCCCGGAAAGTTGTTGATGATGAAATGGTGATGGATGGCTACATGCTCATACTCTGTCACTGTTATATATTTCAAAACATGACCGTTTCTCTTGCAGTAGGTTCTCAATTTTCTCATGAATTTTTTCATCCATTCATTTGCCTGTTCTGCGGTCGGTCTGTTCGTTTTGTCATAGGTCAATGTCATATGCCAATCATCAGATGTGAAGTTAGCTTTTATTTTTCTGCGTAGCTTCTTTTCAGCCTGCTTTCGATTATGCTCTGCTACCTTCTCTGGAGTCGGTCTATATTTTTCTGATTTCATCTGTAATTTTTTTCCGTAATTCGCTGAATACCCTCTTTCGATTTCGACAGTGGATCCAAACTCATATATCTTTTCAATGTTTGGCATATTATTTTTCTCTCTTTTTGTAAAATCTATATAAAAATGGTTCTAAGTTTAATATGAATATCAAGTTGTAAACAGAGCACCATTTTGGCTCCGGATACAACCTGCATTGATATTCATTTCATAGTCTCTTATTATTTGTAACTGTTTCTTCTCTCGGATTTTTTATGTTCTTTCTTTGGTGGGAACTTTGTTATCGTTCTTCTCTTATTAGAATCTTTTCCTATGAGATAAATGTAAAATTCCGTTTCTTTGATAACCATCCAGTTGTCAGGGTTTAAATGATTATCCTTTATTATTATCTTTTGTGCCCTCGTTGGTTTCTTTGCTCTTTTCATTCAACCTCTCCCTGTACATCTTTCTTGCTTTGTCCAAGTTTTCAGTTTTAAACATTCTGCCTACTTTCCCTTTTGTAGATTTTTCGGATCTGTTCAATCTGTTCGATATGATTTTGTAATTCAAGCCCTCTTCAATCATCTCGATTAAGAGTTTTTCTTCTTCTTTGGTCCATAATCTTGTTCTGTTTTTAACCGGTCTTTCCATTAAACCCAGAAATATGATTCTCCTGCTTATTGCTCCTTCAGTTCTGTTTAAAATTTCAGACAGTTCGCGGTAATCGTATTTATATTCTTTAAGCAGCTTTGTGAGTTTTTCATCTTCTGTCTTGGTCCACGGTTCTTTGTTTACTTTCGTCCTCTGGTCATTGATTCTTTTTTCTTTCACCCAAGCAGGTTCAACTCCCAACAGATTTTCTTCGAAGTCTTGAAAGTTTAAGTAGTATCTGTTTTCAAATGCCCATTTCCAAAAGTCCTCAATATAGATGACCTTGATTCGTTTTTCTTTGATAAGTTTTCTTTTAACCGGCAGTTTTCTGTTTTTAATCATACTTTTTGTGCGGTACCCTCCGGTGCTAAAACCTAAAGCTTTGATTAATACGTTGTATGTAATGTAATCACCGTTTAATTCGTATCTTCCAAGATGCATCCTTATCTTTTTGTTCATAATTGCCTTTTCCGTTCTTCCAAGTACTTTTGATATGTAGCCAACAGATTTTACTCCCCAGGCATTTGCCAGATACTCCTCTTCCTCTTTTGACCAATTCTTTCCTTTTCCCATTACACGATCATCCTATAACCGCAAGCAGGGCAATGTGCCCCGCTTAGCTTTTTATCTCTGGTAATTATTTCAATAGTTCCTCCGCACTCACACGTTGCGGTATTTTTTCCTTCCTTGAGTGCCTTTGCAATAATTATTAGATTTTTCATTAAACTCATTCACGTTCTCCTTCAAATGCCTCGTGTGATCCATTTATGAACTCCTCTTTTTCTTTTGAAATACTGAATCCAAACTCTTTTAATACATTTATTAGCTGCGTTAAACTTTCTCCATTTGCTTTTCTGTAATCGTTATCCCAAGAAGTCAGTTCCGGTATTCCTTCCTTTGTAGCAAACAGTATCATTTGGATTCCAATAGGAATTCCACTTATGCTTGTATCTACATCCGCTTTTTCTTCTTCCGTCATATTCCATGTGCTCTTATATTCGTCATATGCAATTTCATATACCGTTTCTCTTAATTTGTTGAGCGATATATCCACTGATTTTAATAAGGAGTATCTCCACATAGGTCTAGTTACATCTTCCGGCCACACTACTTTTTTAAAATAGATAAGCTTTATGAAATCTTTAATTTCCGTTTCTAAGTCTTTCTGAAGCTTATTGAGTATCTTTTTATTCTTTCTCTTCCTCTTTTCTTCTTCCGTCAATTCCTGCTTGGCCGTAGATTCTTTTTTCTTCTTTAAGTAAAATGTCAATCTTCCCCATCTTGATTTGTAATAAATCTTTTCATCTACCTTTTTAAGCGATACTTTTTTTATTTCTTTATCCAAATCAAAGGATTTAATTTCTTCATAATCAGAGTAGTAATATGTATTATCAGGAATTTCTTCCAGTTCCCTATCTTTTAATTCTTTAAGAATCTTTTTGGCATTTTCTTCTCTTTGTTCTTTTGTAGCTTCCTGGTTTGCAAGGTACTGAAGGTTCTTTGAATCTCTCGCATTCTTCAAGATTTCATTTCTCTTGCTTATCTTTTTTACTTTCTCAAGAGCGTATAGGTCTTTTATGGAAAGTTGGAAGTTGTCATCCTCTTCCTTTTTCTTTAATTCCTTCTGATTGAGCTTTGCAATATTGATTCTGTGATAAATGGTAGTCTTACTAAATCCTACCTTTTCAGAGATAGTATCTACTGTTTCTCCTAAATCAAGCATTAACTGGAAGCTTTGCGCCTGCTCGTATACTGTTAAATCGTTACGCTGCATATTCTCTTCCAGCATTATTGCTATCTGTTCAGATTTACTGATGCCACTTATTATTTTGCAAGGCACACTGTCAAGTCCTGCTGCTTTCGCTGCAGCTAAACGTCTATGGCCAATAAGTACTACGTACTTCTTAATGGCAGCTTTCTTAATATCCGGCTGTTCTTCTACCGGCAGTTCTAAACATTCTTTAGGAATCACTGTAAGATTTTGCATTATTCCATTTTTCTTAATTGATTCCGTCAACTCACTTAAATCTCCAAGGTCTTTCCTTGGATTGTCCGGATGTTCTTTCAAATTAAAAATATCAATCGTCATGATTGATTTCATCTCTTGTTTCATCTTTCCTCCAATCATATTCTTCCATTGATCTGCTCCAACGTTCTCTCTTCATTTCTTCATCTTCCGCTGCAATGCACAGTGCCCAGGTTAGGGCTATGGCAAATGCAACTAATACTCCCAGTCCAATCCATATCATTGCATCTATCATTGCTCCTCCTTGTATACCGGCATTGGAAGCCACGCATGTACTATCAATGAGTCATAATAAATTCCGCTGTCCGGATAATATTTCCCTTCTTCATAAAATCCCACAATAGTTGCTTTTTCATAAGTTATGTTTTCTGCCACCCCTGAAACACATAAAAGTATTTCGTCTCCGTTTGCAGGAGGCTCATTAATTTTTGGATCTCTCCATCTGCATTGCTCTAGAGCATTTATAACTACCTTCGCTTCCTCTTTAGTAAGAGAGTAATGTTTAAAGCTCCAGCAATCAAAGCTCATTAAATTTGCCAACACTTCTTTTATTCTCATTATTTAACCTCGCTTTTTGTCTTTCCTGTTTTCTTTCAATTTCTTCATTTAATAATTTGGTATCGATGCGATACATTTCTTTAATCATGTGCAAACATATGATTACATCTGCTACTTCTGTAAGCAGATTTTCTTTATTATGAATCCCTCTCAAATATTTGCTTAATTCCTTAGTCAGTTCTGCAAGTTCCTCCATGCACACTACGGTCTGTAATTCTTTTCCATATGCCTTTATGGATTCATTAATTACATTCTTATCCACTACTATTTCACTTTGCTCAGCAATTGATAATTCATACAGGTTATCAATTGCTTTCTTCAGTTCTTTTATCGAATTGCTCATCTTCTCCCTTTCTTGCCTTACCGTATATTCCATACGCAGGACGTTTAAATCTTTTCTTTGCCTTATCGTCAATTCTGTTGTTGTCTACCAGTTTTCCAGCAGCTTCAATGGTTATTCCTTTTGTTTCCATTACTCTGTAACCTCTTTTTTAATCTTTCGCTCCCTGGTTATCTTTAGTTGACCTTTAAGGTTGCTGCTTATTGTTACCTTTGTTCCGTCTATTGGCATTATTGTTATTTTTTGAATCTTATTGTTATTTATTAAGCCAATTGCTTCCTGCGCCAATTTTGACACCTCCGGGATATCCTCAAAGATTTCTACTACCTTATCCATAAAGTTTTCTACTTTTCTTGCGGTTTTAGCTCCAGGGCAATTACATTCAGCTGTTGCCGTTTCGTCTATGACTTCCTCTGGGGAATCCTTTGGTACTCTCACCGCTCTGGTTTGTCCGCAATATTTACATGTTCCTGTTGTATCCATTCTTCACCTCCCGGGCGGAATACTCCGCCCTTGTTCTTTCGTGATATAAAAAGTTGTTAGTTCTTATGCTCTGATATCAGTAATTCTTTAATCCATATACGCTCATCCACGCCAGTGCATCCCTCAGATATTTCTCCGCAATCAATCAAGCGTTCGTACTTGCAATATTTAGAACAATAAATGTCCTGTAAATAATCTTCAAACGCAATCTTTCTTATTAATTCAACCTTCTCATCTAAAGACAATTTGTTAAACCATTCCAGATTATTATCTCTTGGTGGAATCGTGTAAAAATCACACCCACTCACTTTCTTCCTTCTTCTTCGCCTTATAAAATATCTTCTAATCTTATTAATCATCCTGTTACCTGCCTTGCTAATTCATATTGACCTTCTGATCTGAAGTGTTCTGCTATCTTAGCTCTTTGTTCCCTGTCTGCTCTTGCATCAGGACAGGTGCAATCGGCAAATGCCATTCTATCCAGTTTCATTTGTTCTATGTATTTTTGATGTGTAGTAAAAGTTTTGGCGTTGCCACAATACGGACACTTACCAACTTTTAAATACGTTTTTTCCGACTGAGCCTGTATCATTCTCTGCCTCCTAACCAATCACTTACCATGTTCTTTGCTGCAGCTTCAGTTTCTTTGATAAGGGCTAGAACGTCATCCGCTGTGTAGCTTATCTCTCCGGAAGGAGTATTAAAGATATATTCCATTCGTTCATCAATGATTTTTGCTCCGATAAACCTCGCTTGTTCGATACTAGCTTCATCACCATTTAGTTTTACGTGATACAGCATTCTTCCAACCTCAAAAGGTAATTCCAGTAAGTAACCTTTGTTTCTCATCTCCAGAAGTTCCAATCCCTCTTTCATCATTTGGATAGTCTCTTCTGTTGTGTACTTTCTTTCTCCCATGTTTCCTCCTTATAAATAATTTTTTCCGAATTCATCCATGAATTCTTCTCTAGTTCCTATGTGTTCTTCGTAATATTCCTGAGCCATCATCTTGTATTCCAAGTCCTTTTCTCTGTTCATGTGAGGGCCATTGTTACCTTTGTGACAGACATAACATAGAGGAATATACAATTTTCTTTTTGTGCATGGTGTCTTTGCGTAGCTTCCGAAGAAAATATGGTGACACTCTGCATCCGGGCGGCCACATTCATAACAAAAAGTCATATCATCAAATAACACGCTCTTAATCTTTGCCATATATACTCCTCTCCTCAGGCAGCCTTCAAACTGCAGCACTGATTTTTTACTCTTAATACAATATGCAACAACAATTTTTTCAAATACTAACTTGGAGGCCGACATGCCAATTATGCCGGTTGTGCTGCAGCCTGAAGACTGCCCGATTATCTTAACGATTAAAAATCTTCTTTTTTAATTCTTCCTCACGCTCTTCAATTTCTTTTTCGAGTTTGCTTATCTCTTGTGAGTCTTTTGCTGTTTCTTCACACATACTCATAATTCTTAAAATGGCGAATTTGTATCCCATGTAAATCTTGAATTCGGTGATTGCTTCTTCGTGTCCATTTTCGATTTCTTTTTCAACCGAGTCCATTTCTTTAAATATCATTGCTTCCATCTCATTCAAGTTGATTGGTTTCATGTTTTCACTCCTTCCTTTTCTTTTTTAACCTGTGCCATTAAGTATCCTATTCTGATAAGAATACTCTCCGGATCAGGTACCACACTGTCATCATGTATTCTGATTATCGTGTTTCCTTTTTTGATTTCTTTCTGGATCATATGTACCTCCAGTGTTTTTAATAATGTATGCTGATAGTTATTTATGTTTTCATCTCACTTAGAGTGGAGTTGTTTTATAAAAAAAATTAAAACTTAATTGAGTCTCTTGGACGTTCATACAGGTCACATAGTTCATCTGCCTGATGAATATTCGGAGAGCTTTGTCCTTTTTCCCAATTCACTATCGTCCTGTTAGATACGTGTAAAATACGAGCTACATCTGATTGAGACAGTCCTTTATTCACTCTAGCTGCTGCAAGTGTTATTTTTAAATTATCTGGAATAAACATACGTGCAATTCCTCCCTTCTATTTAAAAAGTATCACACTTAAAGTAGACTGTCAACACTTTAAGCGAGTTTAATTGCATTTTTCATTTACATTTTGCACTTTTAGTGTTATCCTTTAATTATTAATTGGAGGTGATTACTATGTCGGACGAAGAATACAGAAAAGTATTTGTTAAAAAACTAAAATATTATATGGATAAGAACGGCAAGACGCAATCTGATTTAATAAGAGATTTGCACATTGGTTCTTCTACTATTTCTAGTTGGTGTACAGGTGCCAAGCTTCCACGTATGGGAAAAATTCAATTGCTTGCAGATTATTTTAATATTGAAAAATCCGAATTAATTGAAGATGTTTCTAGCAATGATTGCATAGTATTAACAGATGATGAGGCCGATATTATTTTAACTTACCGGAATTCAGATACCCTCACTAAAGCCATGGTATTAAGAACTTTAGGAATAGAAAAAAATGCAGAACAGCAAGACGCTTAAAACGAAATTATATAGTTATTGATAATGTTATTTATTTAAGATAATTGGAGGGATTCTATGAATGAAAAGAATGGATTTGGTAAAAGATTTGCTTCATGGATAACGCTCTGTGTTCTGACTTTTATCTCAATTGTAATTTCTTCAATAATTTATGTAGCTTTATCTTTTATTGTTGAATTAACTAAAGAATTGCCAAACTTTATTGCAACAGTTATTTTTTATTGTTATTGGCCTATATTGTTTTTCTCTCAGATTATACCTATATTTAAACTAGTACATTGGGCTTCAGATTGTTCTGAGAGTATATGCCCTTCAAAAAAGGGTGGTAGATATTTATCATTTGTGATATATGATATCATTTTGTTTTTATTACATATTTTGCGTATTTTTAGAGGTGGAGAATTCGAGGCCAGCATTTTATTAAATTTAGTTTTTGCACTAGCTTTTTGGTATCAATATCAAAATTGCAAAGAGTGATATCGGTTATATCACATACGTATTGTAAAGATAATATTGATTTTCGTATAAAATGAGGTATAATATTGATACAAAGTCGCTTGCCGACAGAATTGTAGATGTAGCCTATAGGGCATCAATTTGGGACCTCACAAGAATGTGAGGTCTTTTAATTAAATAATGAACTTAACCAGGGAACCGAAGGGGCGGTTGGTTAGCTTCTGAGTTTTACGAAAGGAGCTGATGCCAATGGTTACATATGATAATCTTTTTGATTTTGTAATTATGCTTTGTTACGTTATTACTCTTGTGTTAACTATCATCAAATTTAACGCAAAAAAGTAACGCCCTCTCACTGGTCATGGTAGGCGTTACTTTTAACAAATATCAAACACCAGAAGCTAGCTGATTCCTAGCTTTCGGTTCTCTTGTTAAGTTCATTATATATGAATTATCTGAATAAATCAAGAAGAGACTAACCGTTTCCAGTTAGCCCCATACGAATGATAAAAATCATTCCCTAGACAAGAATATTTTATCATCTTCGGGGCATCTGGTCAAATGGCTAGGTGTTATTTTTGTACTCATTTTTCATATACTTTATAAGGAGATGGTAAAATGTCAGAACAGTATTGTATTTATTTAAGAAA
>JAEEGL010091145.1_pt1 | contig 47423 bp, 43 predicted proteins | sample 9134231 | NCBI WGS metagenome assembly JAEEGL01 (sample SAMN16246548, study PRJNA631951) | gut metagenome | biome: gut microbiome; feature: rumen; material: fiber-attached | host: Bos | place: Iran: Karaj | collected 2018-10
GCTGACTGATGGTCAGGTTCAGGCCGGCCTTGTTGGCTTTGATCAGGGGATATACCAGCCGCTGGGGCTGGATGCGGCGGATCCGCATACCGACCAGGGAACCGATGGATACATGCACGCCGCTGGCCAGGGAAGAAATCCACAGGCCCATGGGTACGAAGTGCAGGAAGATCGCCAGTACGATCAATACGATCACGACGATGATGCCGACCAGCACTCCGGTGGGGAGACCTGAGGAAGAATCCTCCTCCGCCAGCGCGACGGTGCTGACGCCCAGCAGCAGGAGCAGGGTCAGCAGGGATGCCAGAAATTTCTTCATTTTCTTATCCTCCAAATAAAATAATTACGATTTGCGAAGAACGACCAGATGGTCGCCTTCCACGCCGGTCACCTGAACGGCGGTTCCCTTTTCCAGGAACGCGCCGGATGTAGCGGCGCTGAGCCGTACGTTGCCGACCTCGATGAAGCCCGCGGGGCGGAGGGGCGTGGCGACGACGCCATCCTGACCGACCCAAGTTTCCAGCGCGGCCGCGGCGGACGCGGACGGAACCGGAGACTCTTCATTCTTCAGTACCAGCGGGCTTTTGCTCAGCCGGCCTTTCACCGCGCTGCGGTAGGACATGAAGATGGCCAGCCCGACCAGCAGCAGAACCAGGAAAGTAGCGATCAGGGCTGCCTGGCCTCCGTAAACGCTGTTGACGTTAATGATCGCGATGACTTCCAGGATGATGCCGGCGATACCCGCCACACCGAAACCCGGCATAAAGGCTTCCAGCAGGATCAGTCCGCTGCCGATAATGAAGCAGATGATAATAAGCAGCTCCAAGGTGATACCTCCTTTCCTGAGTAATATTCGGAGCCTGTTCCGATACATGAATCATAAAACGAAACGCCGTGAAATAACAGGATAAATGCCGCAAAATACGGCGTCCTATTTTTCCGGAAGCCGCAGGCCGCCCGGAAAACAAACGATTCTTTCTTCCTGATTATAACAAACCGGGCCGGAGAAAGCAATCACCCGGGGCCGGCGGTTCCGGTCAGATCAGGAAATGATCCCGGACCGCGGGTTTCATGATCCACATCCGGTTGAACGTATCGCCCAGGATGCGGCAGAAATGCTCCCGTTTTGTCGGGAAAACCCGGGAAGTGAATACGGCTTCCCCGTCGTTGACGAAGATTTCGATGGAACTGCTGTCCACGAACACCCGGAGATGGAACAGGCCGTTTTCCAGCACGCGGGAGCGGACCGCGTCCCCTTCCTCCCCGAACGTAATATCCATTCCGCTGCGATCCAGGACAATCTCACCGGTTGCTTCGCTGAAGCGGAGTGTGAGACCGCCCTTTCCGTCAGCGCTGGTGAAGAAATCCACCTCTACGTCGCCGCTGCGGCAGTCCAGTTCAATTTCCGCCGCTTTCGGCAGCGGAACGGCGCCGGATTCGTTGGGAACCAGGTTGACGCGCTCATCCCGCAGTTTTTTCAGCTCGGGAAGCGGCTGCTGGATCAGGCGGCGTTTGCGGACGGTCAGTTCCCGCGGCAGCGTCAGGCAGCCGGCCCAGTCTTCCTCATCGGTAGGATAGCTCAGATCCGGCAGCCCCATCCAGGCGATCAGGATGGCTTTGTCCGCGTCCTGCAGGTTGTTGGCGCATGCCGCCGCGTAGGAATCGAAACCGAAATCCAGCACATGGAACTGGCCTTCCGGATCAAAGGTCAGGCTTTCCCAGTCCATGCTGCCGATGATATATCCGTTATGGTTGCGGCTCATTCCCCGGCCGGGCAGCGTCAGGTGCTGCGGGCAGAACATCAGGACATCCTTTCCGCCGATGTGCTCAATGGACGGACATTCCCACATATCCCCGAACTTTTCAAATCCGGGCACCTGCAGCTCGCCGGCGAACATCCATCCATGCTGCAGGTCTTCCGAGGAATAGATCAGCGCCCGCCCGAAATGGTCCTGATTCTGGGCACCGAGGATCAGGTACCAACGGTTTTGCTCCGAAACCCGGATGATCTTCGGATCCCGCTGATGCTCCGTATAATCCGGATGCGCGCCGAACAGGGGAAGGGGATACTTCTCGGTCCATCCGTCCGCGCCAAGGCGGGCGAGACAGGTATACGCGCGGCGGGTCCAGTCCGGATCCCGGTGATTGCCGGTATAGTACAGGTACAGTTTATCCCCGATGGGCATGGCGGAGCCGGAGTACGCGCCTTTGTTGTCATACCCGTCCCCCTGATCCGGCATCAGGCAGACGCCGAGGTTCTTCCAGGTCACCAGGTCCTTTGAAACAATATGGTACCAGTACTTTAACCCGTGCACGGCGCCCCAGGGGCACCACTGGTAGAACAGATGCCACCGGTTGTCATGCCAGACAAAACCGTTGGGGTCGTTCATCAGGCCGGTCACCGCCTGGTTATGGTATGTCTGGCGGTAGGGAGACGCGGAAACCTTCCGATACAGATCCGCCAGTTCCTGCGGATCCTTCAGATAGCGATACTTCTCTTCCCGGGTCCATGTATGCATTTCGTTCACCTCTGCCTTGCATTATACCTGCTGATCCGCTTTTTTTCAATCAAAAAAGGCGCGCTTTTCAGCGCGCCCCGGGAAGAGAAGACCTCATCAGCCTTCAATCAGGATCGTTTTCTTTTCCGGAACATTCCGGGCTTCCTTCTTCGGGACCGACAGGCTCAGCACGCCATTTTCGTACTTCGCCTTGATGTCCTCCTCCGTAACATTGTCACCGACATAGAAGCTGCGGGACATTGTGCCGGCATACCGTTCCTGACGGAGCACCTTGCCCTTCTTTTCCTCTTTGTTTTCCAGGGATTTCTCGGTGGAGATGGTCAGGTAGCCGTTTTCCAGCACCAGGTGAATCTCCTCTTTCTTAAAGCCGGGCAGATCCACATCCAGTTCGTAGCCTTCGTCGGTTTCCTTGACGTCCGTCTTCATCATCCGCTGGGCGTTCTTGCCGTAGAGCATATGTTCCGGGCGGGCAAACCCGCGGAAGAAATCACGGTCAAAATCATTAAACACATCCATCAGGTTTTCACCGAAAATTGTGGGAAGGAAATTACTCATCATCCAGACCTCCATTCATCAGCTTCCTTCAGCGCCTTCCGGCGCCGGAAGCGGTTCATCTTCATTGTGGTCGCTGGCCGCCCCGCTCTCTCAAGCGCTGATTACAGTATAATCAAAAGTCAAAGAAAGTCAAAATACAGATAGGTCAAAGAAGGTCAAAAAGTGCGTTAAAAAGAGAAAAACGCATCAAATTCTGCGTTTTTCTAATAAAGTCTTTCAAATTCGAAAGAATTCAGCGGTGCTGTCAACCGATGTGCCGCTCACTGACCAGCGACATGGTGCCATCCTCTTTTCTTTCAAACGCGCCGAAGAATGTTTTTCCGTCATATGCCAGCATTTCCGCCAGCGCTTTTCCGATATGGGGGGACGTGATCATTTGTTTTGCTTCATCCGGGGAAAACCAGCCCACTTCCAGGCTTTCGTCGGAAACGCGTTCCTTTCCGCCGGTATATTCGCAGATAAATACCAGATTGACGGTTGTCGGAATGGTCATGCCTTTGAGCGGACCGTATCCCGGTTTCGGCGTCAGCCTCTGATAGATTCCGGCCAGGTACCGCGGCTCGGCGGTAATCCCGCTTTCCTCAAAAATCTCCCGTTTCAGGCAGTCCAGGATCTCTTCGCCCTGTTCGACAACGCCGCCGGGGATTTCCCAGCCTCTTCTTTCACTGCGGATCAGCAGCACTTTGCCGTCCTGATACACCAGCCCGGCAGCCGATACAAAGTGCACCTGCAGCTGCCTTGCTTCCACCCAGTGATCCATGTTTTCCTCCGTTTTCCAAAACAGGCGCGGTTCAAAGATGAACCGCGCCTGTTTCATTCGTACAGCCGGTTACTGCGCTTCCCGTGCTGCCGCGATTTTCTTGTTGATCGCGTCGACCACGCCGTCCGCGGGAAGGCCGTGCACCATACATGCTTCCTCCAGGGACTCCGCCCGGGAAGCGGGGCAGCCCAGGCAATGCATCCCGATGGAGAGCAGCACTTCGACTGCCTCCGGATACTGGGTTACAATTTCACCGATCAGCGTTTCGCCGCTCACATACGCTTCTGCCATGGAAAAAAACCTCCGTTCCGTTTAGTGAAGCCATCATACTATAACCTTCGGGAAAAAACAAGACACCAGGGATCAGTCCGCCGGCAACTCCGGCAGGTTTTCAAAGAAATCATCATGCGCCTTATCCGGGCCGACGAGGGTCCGGTACAGGCCGAACACCTGGGAATCGTAGGGGCTGTCGCTCATATATACCATGTACTTGGATTCCTGCTGGGAAAGGTGGCAGCGCCAGGCTTCGTCCGCCACTTCGAAAGCGCTCCGCCCGCCGAAAGCGGACAGCTTCATCGCGTTCCAGTCGAACACAATCCGGTTTTTTTCGTACAGGTGGATATAACATTTCGGCACGTCCCATGTCCCGTATGCCTTGGCGGAATCCCGGTCATTTTTGGCGTTGCCGGATTTCTGCAGCGCGTTGATGACCGCATCGGCGCAGACCTTGTGGACGCCGTGGCCGTATTCCCCATGGATATCATGGGTTACGACGACTTCCGGTTTATACCGGCGGAAGATTTCGATCACATAGGAACGGACCTTGTTTTTGCCCATCTTTTTATAGGCTTCTTCCGTGTTCATGGTATAGCGGTCATAGAACTTCCCGATCAACGGGTAATGACGCTGCCCGCAGGTCCAGAGCCCGTCCAGCAGTTCTGTCCGGCGGTAGGTGCTGCTTTCCGTGATATAGGCGGCCAGAACGCGCTTTCCGCGCTCCGCGCCGTAGTAGGGGATAATCGCGCCGAAAAAGACGTACTCGTCATCCGGATGGGCAATGATGACCATCATATCCGCTTTTTCCCAGGTCGGTTCCCATACCTGGATATTGTCCGGCAGGTCTCCGGCGGAAAGAACGATCAGTTCATTGATTTCCAGCGTATGCGGATATGTATTGTGCGAGGCAATACGAAAAACGGTAACGTTGTCCAGCGGAGTCCAGGTGGTCAGGTAGGGCGTTTCTTCATTGAACGCGTCCACGGCGACCCATTCGCCGTCCTGCAGGACTTCCACGCACCATCTCCTGTTCTGGATGGAAGCCCATTTAATCTGGACGCCGGAGCAGGTTTCCCCCTCCGGCAGATGGATTTCCAGATAATTATTCCTGGATTTGTCGGATTTCCAGATTTTTTTATAGTCGTGATCGTACAGGACGTTCGTATTCCGCTGGGATCCCTTTGAAAAGGAATACGTACATTCCGCGGTCAAATCCCGGGCAGTCTCAGCTTCCGCTGCCGCGAAAAGAACCAACAGCATGAGCAGCGGAACGATGATCCATCGGGCGGAACGGGACAGTGACATTGCAATTCTCCCTGATATGCAGGATTATTCGTCGTACGTGACGACGCAGTTGCTGGAATTGACGACGATGTAGGATTTTCCGCGCTGGAACTTCAGCTCGTTCCCTTCGTCATCCAGGAAGATCAGGCGGCTGTCTTCCTTTTCGCGGTACCAGGCGCCCCGGATATAACGGCCGTTCTGGAAAATGTCCGCCTTGCCGGAACCGACCAGGTTTTTCTCATAGTACTTGTAGCTGGTTCCGAGCACGCCCTTGTCATTGATCCTGACGCGCATCACGATGACGTTGGCAAAATACAGGAATTCCTCGGTATCCCGGTCGAACTCGGTTCCCATCAGTATATCCCGGGTATACCCAAGCCCTTCCTCATAGCGGAAGGTGCAGTTGGCGTCTTCGTTGGAATGGGCTCCCGCGCTGGAATTCTCATAGAATTTCATGTCGATGACATTGGCCACTTCGCCGCGGCTGAGGGGCTCGTCCGTAAACAGGAAGGGACGCTTTTCGAACTGGATATCCTTGGGAATCAGGTAATCGTTACGGATCTCCTGCACATGCGCCATCAGGTTGGAAACGTTCTTCAGCCCGGTTTCTGTCGCACGGTGTTTGTAGGGACGGCCGCTGGTCGTATCGAAGAACTTCTCATCCAGCCGGTATTTCCATTTCCTGCGCCAGTTGTCGACACCGACGGTGTCGTCTTCGATCGGCGGTGTGCCTGCGGAGACAAACGCGGAATCCAGCGCCAGGGCGAAGGGCGTCGCGGTCAGCCGCGCGGAGCGGGTGCCGCCGGCATAGAGGGGGAAGTGGGAGGCAAACAGCACAAGCAGTTTGTTGTTGCCGGTGCTCTGGTTCGGTACCTGGAAAATAACATCGGCGGAGCCGACACCGGTATGCATATAGCCTTCGGAGTTGTTGTCATACACGACCAGGATCGGGGTATAGTGTTCCAGCGCGTCGCGCTCCTCATCGGTTTCCGCTTTCAGGCCGGTGAAAGGATGTTCTCCATCAATGACGGGGTTGTTGCCTTTGAATGAAGGCGTGCGAACCGGATAGGAGACATTGCTGTCATCGGGATTAATCACGGTTTCCGCCAGGGCGGAAACGGCACAGCTCATCAGCATCATCAGCGCCAGCGCCAGCAAAAGAATCTTTTTCATGAATATGCTCCTCCTCGGATAAGATCAGCTTATTATAAATGAAACGTACAGTGGTGTCAAACCAACGGATCGAAACGGACGTCAAGGCGAATCAAGACGCTCCAGTTCCTCTACCAGGGCGCTGTTCCGGTCGCGGATACTGTCCGAAAAACCTTCCAGCGCGTCGAATGGCGCGAAGAGTTTCGCCCGGCGTTCCCGGTCCATCCGGGGGCGGGCGGAGGATCCGGCCGGAGGAACGCCCTGCATCAGCAACCGGACATAGGGAAAAGTGACGGGAATCCGCAGCAGATCCCAGTTCGGTTTCGCCTCCCGCATGATGATTCACCTCCCGGCGATTGACACCGCCTATTTAACGTACGGTACTTCCAGTTTATTCCCGAGCGCCGCCGGGCGGACCTCCCTCTGCCGCCTTACGCTTCCGCAGGCTTACGCCCGGTGCCCGCCGATCTGCCGGCCGCGCTCCAGGGCAGTGGCGCCGTCCAGCAGGTTCATTCCTTTGAACAGGACGTTTTTCCCGTACTTTTTCCGCAGGGCGAGCATGGCGCGCTGCAGATCCCGCTCCCTGTCCCGCACGGCGTAATCCGTAAACAGATTCAGCTGGGCGGCGCCGGTTTCCTCCCGGACGTCGTTGGCGGAAAGCCCGATCCGGCGGACGCTGAGCGACGGATCCACGCCGGAGCGGAAAGCTTCCGCGACGGCGGAACGGATCTCCCGCGCGCTGTCCGTCCGGACGGGAAAGCGCACGGTACCGCCGGCGTGCGCCGGATGGAGGCGGCCGTAAAAATCGAGACAGACCGGGCCGGCGTAATCCGGGTTATCCTCCAGACTGACCGGGTCAAAACTGATCCACCAGGTGACGGAATCGGCGGTCAGACAGCGGGACACCAGATCCGCGGCCAGCTGGTCCGCCATTTCCCGCAGGATCACAAGCGATTCTTCAAACCGGTAAGGGCGGGGAAGCACCTGGCCGCAGGAAAGGCTGTGGGCGGCGGAACGGTAGGCCTTGATATCACGCATCAGGGTCGGCTCGATCCCCCAGGCGTGGTCGATCAGCAGTTCCGCGTCCACACCGAACAACCGGTACAGAAGATCCTCATTGGCCAGGGAAACAGCCGCCACGTCGCCCATGGTCCGCATGCCGTGAGTCATCAGGCGACGGGCCCGGCCCGGCCCGATCTGCCAGAAATCCGTCAGCGGCCGGTGATCCCAGAGAAGCAACCGGTAGCTGTTCTCGTCCAGCTCGGCGATGCGGACGCCGTCGCTGTCCGGCCGGGATTTCTTGGCGACGATATCCATGCCGACCTTGGCCAGATACAGATTGGTTCCGATCCCGACTGTCGCCGTGATGCCGGTGGCGGCCAGCACTTCCCGGATCATGGCCATGGCAAGGAAACGGGCGGGCGATATCCCTTCCGCATCGGCGCGCTCCCGGTACAGATGGAGATAAGGCGTCGCGTCGATGAAGCATTCGTCAATGGAATAGATATGCATATCCTCATCGGAAATGTAGCGGCGATAGATGGCGAAAATCTCGGAGGAGACGCGGATATATTCCGCCATGCGGGGCGGCGCGACGATATAATCCACACGCGTCCGGTGCGCCGCCTCATACCGGCGGATGGCCTGCCTGGCTTCGAAAAGCCGGGGCCGGGAGGAAACGCCGATGGCTTTCAGCGCGGGGGAAACCGCGAGGCAGATCGTTTTATCCGTCCGCCCGGCGTCCGCCACAAGCAGGCAGGCCTTCAGGGGATCCAGGTGCCGGGCGGCGCATTCCACCGAGGCGTAGAAGGATTTCAGATCGATACAGATACAGGCTCTTTCCGGCATGGGATGCCCTCCTTCCGGCGGGCGGGTCAATCAGACGTTCAGCACCCGGCCGACGATGCGGAACCCCGATTCGGCGGAAATGACCTTCGGGGCGTACTGTTCATTGCAGGAGAGCAGCACCGGCTGGGGGTGAAGGACGCCTGCCGAATCCGTAAAAGCGTCCTGCTCGTCCGGCCCGGGTTCCTGCTCGCTGTAGACTTTGATATACCCGTCCCCGTCCACGACGAACAGGCCCACATCCCCGGGATTCAGGCGGGTACATTCCCGCACCCAGGCGTACTGCCCGTCATGAAGCACCGGCTCCATACTGTCCCCGTTCACACGGACAGCGAAGGCGGCCCCTGCGGGGACGGAGGCGGCGGGGAAAGACAACTTTTCAAACGCGTTGTTGTCCAGCGCTTCGCCGAAACCGGCGGAGGCCGGCATGAGGCTGACGTTCATTTCCACCAGCGCGGCGGGACGGCGGAGACGGGCACGGTACCGCGGCTGGCTCTCCAGCCACGCGCGGAAACCGCTCAGCAGGGTAAGCCCATCGTCATTCAGCGGTTCTTCCGGCGGGACGGAGAGATCCGACCAGGCGGAAAAGCCCAGTACATGCCCCAGGGCAAGGAGCTGATACGCCCCGGGCACGGAATCCCCCTTTTCCCATTTGCTGACGGCGGCGGTCTGCACCCGGACGCCGAAAGACGCCAGCGCGGCGGCCAGCTGCCCCTGTGTCATCCGGCGCGCGCGGCGGGCAGCCGCAATCCGGAGCCCCAGCAGATTCCGGCGGCGGGCGGATTCCGCGTCAAACATATCGCATTCCCCTTTCGGAACGAAAATCTGTTTTTTCGGCACGAGTATAAGCTGGGAAACGCAAAATGTCAATGAAAAAATATCTTAAAAAGATAAAAGAATTATAAAATTATCCAATAAAGATAAAACCGATATACACACAATACGCCTGCCGCCCGCGCCGGGGAATTGCCCGGTACGCGGCATACGGCAAGGCCGGAAATGCGACGGTAATACGGCGGAGCCGGTCAGGCCGTAACAGCCAGCACCGCGTCGAAAGAAGGTTTGGCTTTCAGATCATCCGAGAAGAGCAGGGGGTAGCTGCGTTCGCGGCGGAAACCGGTCAGCCAGCTGTCCGCGTCCGTAACGCCCCAGAAAGTTACCGCCTCGATCGGGATGCCTTCCCGGCAGAGGCGTACCAGCATCTCAAAATACCGGCCGTACACATCCGCCAGTTCCAGCTGGCCCGCTTCATCGCCTTTTGTACAATGGATATCCAGTTCGGTCACCTGCAGTTTCAGCCCCAGTGCGGCGTAGGCGCGGGCGGCTGTTTCACAGGCGGGGATATCCATGTCGTTCAGTACATAATGCCCCTGCATGCCCATGGTATCCACCAGGTTTTCCGCCATGAGCTTCCGAAGCATCGCAATGATCGCGTCCCGTTTGACCGGTTCAAAGGCGTTGTAATCGTTGTAGCACAGGGTCTGACCGGGCGCCTGCCCTTTGCGGGCCGCGCGGAAAGCGGCCGGCAGGAAGTCTTCCCCCAGAACGGCGTACCAGGGACTCCGGGTGCGGTACAGCCCCGGCGCCTGCTGGTTCGGTTCAATCGCTTCGTTGACGACGTCCCAGGTGTATACGAGGCCGGGAAACGTTTCGTTGACATGGCGCATGACGTCCAGGACATAGTGCTCCAGCCGTGACAGCATAATATCCCGGTCAGCGAACGGCGCGTCCGGCGCGTCGCTCCAGTCCGCCGTAAAGAACCAGCGCGGCGTCTGGTTATGCCAGAGCAGCGTGTGGAAGCGCATGGCAATGCCGGCGTCCCGGGCGAAAGAAAGCAGGTCGTCCGCCGGGGCGAAACGCAGCGCCGCGCGCGTGGGATCTCCCTGTGCGACCGTCGCTTCCCGGTCCATCAGGAACATGGGTTTCATCTGGTTGTCCGCGGTCAGGGAACTGTAATGGCGGCAGATCAGGCCGCGCAGCGCCGGAACGGTGGTCAAGCGGCTGCTGACGGCGGCGCCGATCCGGAAATACGGTTCATACGCCTTGCAGAGGGAGGGCTTCAGCATCGCGTCTGTCATCATGTCAGTCTTCCTCCTGGAGGTCTTTCTTTTTCAGGTACATGGCAGCGTATTCATTGTAGTATTCCTCAAAATGATGCGGATGCTCATGGTGCATGGTCTCGGACATTTCATGGACATCCAGCGCGTTATCCGCCAGCTCCACCAGCACGATGGCGATGTTGGAGCAGTGGTCGGAAACCCGTTCAAAGTCGGATATCAGATCGTTGAACACATAGCCGTTTCCGATGGTACATTTGCCTTTCCGGAGACGGGCGGTGTGGCGTTCCCGCATCTTCCGGCAGATCCGGTCAATGATCTGCTCCAGCGGTTCCACCCGGAAGGCGGCTTCCGGATCGTCTTCCAGGAAGCTGTCGAAGGTGATGGCGATGATCCGGTTAATCGCGTCGGTCAGGTTGGTCATTTCCTGCCAGCCCTTGTCGGAGAAACGGATCTTTTTTTCATTCATTTCCTGGGCCCGTTCCGCGATGTTCAGCGCGTGATCGCTGATTCGCTCCAGGTCCGTGATCGCGCGGAGGTACTGGGTGACGGAACGGTTCTGGGTATCGGTCATTTCCCGGCCGGTCAGCTGCATCAGGTAACTGCCGATCTTGTCCTCATAGCGGTCCACAATGCCTTCCAGCGACCGGACGTTTTCCAGGCCCTTATCGGAATAATCCGTCAGCAGGGCGATGGCGGCTGTCATGGAATCCCGGGTCAGCGCCGCCATCTTGTTTATGGTCAGGCGGGTCTGCTCAACAGCCAGCGTCGGGTAGGCCAGGAAGCGTTCCTCCAGGCGTTTCATGTCCTCTGTCTGCGCATCTTCCGCCGGATCGGAGGGGATCATGCGGATCATCAGCTTTTCGAACAGCGGAATACACCACGCCAGTATCAGCACGGTGGATACGCGGAACAGTGTATTGACCAGCGCGATCAGGAACATGTTCATCGTCATATGCATGAATGAGAAGTGCAGAACGGCGTTCAGCCCATAGAATATGGCGGCGAACAGGATCACGCGGGAAAGCTCGATGACCAGGTAAGAGAACGCGGCTCGTTTTCCCTCCCGGGAGGAACCCGCGCCGGAGATCAGCACCGGAACGGAGGCGCCGATGGCGATACCCAGGATAATGGGCAGTGCCGTATCGAAGGTAATCAGACCTGTGCTGGACAGCGCCTGCAGGATACCGACGGAGGCGGAAGCGCTCTGGAGGATTGCCGTAAAGACGAAACCGGCGAGAATGCCGAGGAGGGGATTGCTGAAGTTGGTCAGGAAGGCAATGAAGGACGGATCTTCCTTGAGCCCGGAAACCGAACCGCTCATGGTCTTCATGCCGAACATCAGCACCGCGAAGCCCATCAGGATATCCCCGATGTGCAGCATGGATTTCTTTTTGGAGATCATCCGGATCAGGATGCCGGCGATGGCGATGATCGCGCTGAGACCTTCCGTGGAGAGCAGTTTCAGCGCGGCGGAAGCACTGTCCCCGCCGACGGCGGAGAGACAGATTACCCAGCCGGTAATACTGGTGCCGATGACCGCGCCCATGATAATCGAAAGGGCCTGCCGGAGATGCATCATGGCGGAATTGACAAAGCCGACCACCATGACGCTGGTGGCGGAAGAAGACTGGATGACCGCCGTTACGCCCGTGCCCAGCAGGATTCCCTTCAGCGGGGTGCTGGACAGGCGGTACAGAATCAGTTCCAGCTGATTGCCGGCCACTTTTTTCAGCCCGTCGCCCATCAGCGACATGCCGAACAGAAACATCGCCACGCCGCCCAGCAGTATGATGATATCGGATATATCCATATATTCCTCCGATGGATCAGTTCTTGGTGATTACAGCGCCTGCCGTATCAGTTGCAACAGTTCTTCGTAGGTTTCGCAGGCCGGCAGATCCGGATAGTCTTTCTTGATCTGATCCGTGCTCCGGAACAGGATACCGGCCTTGCTCGCCTGGATCATGCCCAGGTCGTTGTAGCTGTCTCCCGCGGCGATGGTGTCGAAGCCGACGCTTTGCAGGGCTTTCACCGTGGTCAGCTTGCTTTTTTCCACCCGGATGCGATAGCCGGTGATTTCCCCGTCCGGCGCGACTTCCAGCTCGTTGCAGAAAATCGTGGGCCAGCCCAGTTTCTTCATCAGGGGCGAGGCAAACTGGGTAAACGTGTCGGACAGGATGATCGCCTGGGTTTCGCTCCTCAGCGTGTCCAGGAATTCCTTCGCGCCGGGCATGGGATCGACGGTCGCAATCGTTCTCTGGATGTCGGCCAGCTTCAGCCCATGCTCTTTCAGGATGCCCAGGCGCCATTTCATCAGCTTGTCATAATCCGGCTCGTCGCGGGTGGTCCGGCGAAGCTCGGGAATACCGCTGGCTTCCGAAAACGCAATCCAGATTTCAGGGACCAGGACACCTTCCAGATCAAGGCATACAATATTCATGGAGCAGGCCTCTTTTCTTTCATCATACGGCCCGGAATATACTGCCGGACTACCCGTAAACATACCATACCAGAGGAATCCGCGTCAAGGAAATGAACGAAAAAGAGGAGCATCCCCGCCGGAGATGCTCCCTTGCGTCATTCCGATTACGCTTCGGTAAAGGCGTCCTTTCCCAGACCGCAGATCGGGCAGACCCAGTCTTCCGGGATGTCCGCGAAAGCCGTGCCGGGGGCGATGCCGCCTTCCGGATCGCCGACCTCGGGATCATACACGTAACCGCAGGGGCACTCGTATTTCATCGGGGCGTCCTCCTTTCGTCAGATTTCATATTCATCATTTCAGTTCATTTCAGGCTTATATTGTAGCACAGAAAAACGAAGCTGAAAAGGGAACGTTTACGAGTAAATAAGATCATCCGTCATGATGGTTTTCCGGAAGCCAGGAAAGATCAGTGATTATTGTTTTCATCCGAATGCCTGGCACGATGAAAGCGGTCCCTGTAAAGCGCGGCTTTATCAAAGGCATCTTCTTTTTTATCGGGATGCTTCAGCTGCCGGAATACCGTAAATCCGATGGCGACTGCGAGAAGAACCAGCAGGACACCGGGCAGCTTTGATTCCAGAACAAACAGCAGCACAATTCCTACGACGGCGGGCAGGATCGTTCCGATATACGCGGTCATTCTTTTCATGTAAATAGCTTCCTTCAAATCACGCGTCTGCCGGATCTTTCTGTTCCGGGGCGACTTCCGTATCATCCGTCCCGGGTTTATCCGGCTTCACAGGCTTCCTGATCTGATCCGTATAAGCGCTGGCGGGATCCGCCGGATCGTAATGAACAGGCACTTCGCTCCCGATAAAATTCTCCTTGCCGTACCGGCGGAGCGTAAAGCGGGTTACGTCCGTCCGCGTTTCATAGGAAACGCCATTCACCTCATACTGAATAAAGGCGTGGAAAACGGTGACCAGATTATCGTCAATGTCAAGATGCGTTTCCCCGACAATTTTTTTGATCAGGCCGGTCGTCAGGCCGGTTGCCTGGCGGCGGAACCTGGCCTTGCGGGAAGAGGACAGGATCCGGGAGCCGAAAAGCCCCAGCAGAAGCGCGATCAGGATCCCGAGGGTCAGCCATGTGTATCCGTTGATCAGGCCGTTCTCCATTTCACGCGCAATCTCGAAGGCCATGATGAACAGGAATATCCCAACGATCACCCGGAGGGTGACAGCGGCCGCGTATGCGGGTTTGGTTTTCAGTGAAACAAACCAGTAACTGAGCAGGATCAGGGCTATCTGCAGCAGCGTGATGCCGATGATGGCCAGGGTGGATACCAAGGGCCTGTTTCCGGGCAGCGCCAGATACTCGACAGCGACGACAACCAGCAGGAGCAGCGCGCCATAGGCAAACACAAGAAATGAAGGACGTTTCCGATGAACGACGGAATAAACAAGCCAGTTGACGACAACGGCTCCCATCGCCGCCAGAAGGATCCGGAAAGCTTCCGTATCGGAGGCGAGTGCCGCGTCAGCGACCGGCTGCTTCAGGAATACCAGGATCAGTAACGGAACAAGCACATACAGGAACAGGACCTTCGGAATTGTAACCAGAAAAAGAGATTTCAGGGAACGAAGCAAATCAGATTTGTTCATCCTGTTTCCTCCCGCCTTTTCCACCTGCAGACATGCGCCTGATCAGTGAAAGGATATCATGACACAACCCAAATGAACAGACCTGTTTTTGTAAAAATCCATGATATTTTGCTTTTGTACGTCGGCGGACTGCGGGATTTCCACGCCTCATTGTGCTATAATGCGTTCAGAATATGGAGCTGCCGGCTGAAACAACGACTTTCAGGCACACCAACGGAGACGATGAACATGCTGCATGATACGACTGCCGTCACGGCGTTACGCAATATCCTGGATCATTCGAAACGCGTCGTTTTTTTCGGCGGCGCGGGCGTTTCCACTGCCAGCGGGATCCCGGATTACCGCTCGGCGAACGGTCTGTACGCGGAACAGGAAAACGGCCTGGCCCCGGAAATGATTCTCAGCAAATCTTTTTTCTATCTGCAGCCGGAGAAGTTTTTCGATTTCTGGCGGAAACATATGATCCATCCGGACGCGAAGCCCAACGCCGTCCATCGGTACCTGTACGCCCTGGAACAGCAGGACGTGCTGCGCGGTATCGTCACCCAGAATATTGACGGCCTGCATAAGGCGGCGGGGAATATCCGGGTATATGAGATTCACGGCAACGTCCACGACAATTACTGCATGGAATGCAACGCCTCCTACCCGGAGGACGCCATCCTGCGGGCAGAGGGAATTCCCCGCTGCGCGTGCGGGGGAGTGATTCGCCCGAATGTGGTCCTTTACGGGGAACCTTTGGAAAAATACGTTTGCATCGGCGCCATCCGGGAGATCACCAACGCCGATACACTGATTGTTGCCGGTACCTCCCTTTCCGTGGAACCGGCCGCCTCCTTTATCGGACATTTCCGCGGGAGGCACCTGGTCGTCATCAACCGGGAACCTACGCCGGCGGACGACCGGGCGTCCCTGGTCATCCGGGACGACGTGGCGGAGGTGTTTGACCGGCTGGCTACCTCCTGATCCCCGGCCGGAAGCACAGGGGAAAAGGTATCCCGGCAAAAAAAGACTCTCCCCCGAAGGGGAGAATCCCGTCAATCAGAAAAACATGCTTTCCGGTATACCGTGCCGGCGGTTATTTGGCAATCTTTCCCACAAGCCATACAACCAGGCAGGATCCGGCAATGGCGAGAATAATGCCGGAGACCCAGCCGCCGCCGATTCCGATCAGATTGCCCAGATATCCGCCGACGAGACCGCCGACAATACCAAGCAGCGCGTTCCGGAGGAAACCCTGGGATCCGGATTTCATGATTTTGTTGGCGGCGAATCCGCACAGGGCGCCGATGCACACGGAAACGATTAATTGAACCAACATATTGTCAGACTCCTCGTATTACTTGAAGTACCTTTCCAGCAGACCCTGAATGCTTTGCTGTGCCGCACTTAATTCGTTATCGAATATCCAAGCGTTCAAAGACAAGCGTAGCCTGAATTCGGTCACCACCGCCGAATCCTTTACTGCCACCGTTAGAAGTGGACATCGTGTGCAAACGGTAGCCTTTAGCAACTTGTGCATTGATGACATCTTCCAAGTCCGTCAGGTTGCCAGAACCGGTACCCCAGAACTTTTCTTTCAGAGTTACTTGCATTACAACGTAAGGCAGATCCTTACCGGAAGCTGTAGAAAAACGAGACTCGTGTTCCCAATCTGGCATAGAGATCTCCTTTCTTATTTCCCGAAGTGCCTTTCCAGCAGGCCCTTGAAGGCTTTGCAGTGCCTTGCTGCCAGAGAACTTCGCCATTTACCAGTACGGGCATCTTCGCTGACGCGACAACACTATTTGAATCGTTCTATGGTGGTGAAGCCATGTTTCATTCTCTATACACTGCCGAGCGGAGCAGGTCCAAGAAGATCTGAATCAAAGCGTCACCAAGAACCTTCTTCAAGGCAGTGGTGTCAACGCGGCGGCTGACAGTTTCTTTCCATGTGACACGCCAAGTCCCGGCCATCATGGTTTCTTCATCGCCCATATAAGCTTTAATTTCGTCTTTGAGCTTCTCAGCTTCAGCCTGAAGCTCTTCTATCATGCCGTTCAGTTCAACTAAGTCGGATACCTTGGTAGTGATGATGTCGTTTGCCTTACAAAATGGTTTTATGTCCCGATAATGTGATGTGTGAGTCACACAAGTTGGCGGGAGTAAGAAACAAAAAAAGAAGCTGCTCGATAAAAAGCAGCTTCCTTGCATCCTTTATGGGATAACGTTCGCTTACTTCCCGAAATACCTCTCCAGCAGGCCCTTGAAGGCTTTGCCGTGACGCGCTTCGTCGCGGGCCATTTCATGCACGGTGTCGTGGATCGCGTCCAGGCCGAGCTCCTTGGCTTTCTTGGCCAGGTCGGTCTTGCCCTGGGTGGCGCCGTTTTCGGCTTCCACGCGGACTTTCAGGTTTTCCTTGGTGCTGGCGGAAACGACTTCGCCCAGCAGCTCTGCGAATTTCGCGGCGTGCTCTGCTTCTTCAAACGCAGCGGTCTTCCAGTACTCGGCGATCTCCGGATATCCTTCGCGGGCGGCGGCGCGGCCCATGGCCAGGTACATGCCGACTTCGGTGCATTCGCCCTGGAAGTTAGCGCGCAGGCCTTCCTTGATCTCTTCCGGCACGTCCTTGGCGACACCGATCACATGCTCGGCGGCCCAGGTCATATCGCCTTCCTGCTTCACGAACTTGGAAGCGGGAGCTTTACAGACGGGGCACTTTTCCGGCGGTTCCGGGCCTTCATACACATAGCCGCAGATAGAGCAAACCCATTTCATCATTATAACCCTCCATTTTCTTTTTTCTTTTCTGGCTTTTGCCTGATAAGAGTATAACATCCCGGGAGGAAAAAAGCAAATAGTTGCGAAAATGCCGTAAACCGGTATAATGAAGGATAACAGCGGGGAGAGGAGATCCTTCGCTGGCGCCCAGGACGATGCTGAGGGGAAGGGACTGCTGACATGAAGAAACAGGCATGGATCGGGAAGACGATGATACAGGGGATTCTGGCGGGCATCAGCATTTCGCTGGGCGGAACGGTATTTCTGGTATCGGCGGATAAGACAGTCGGAGCCCTATTGTTCGCGGTGGGCCTGTTCTGCGTCTGTGCGTTCGGTTTCTCCCTGTTTACCGGAAAGGTATGCTATGTGTTTGACAACGACCGGCAGTACGCGCTGGCGCTGCCGGTGATCTGGGCCGGCAACCTGATCGGCGCCGTCTGCACCAGCCTGCTGGAATCGCTGACCCGGATGGGGCCCGCACTGGCGGAAAAGGCGGCGGCGGTCTGTGACGGGAAACTGGCGCAGACGCCGCTGAGCGCGGCGATTCTGGCAGTTTTCTGCAACATCATGATCTATATCGCGGTGGAGGGTTATAAAAACATCCCCCACGAGGTGGGCAAGTACCTTGCGATCCTGTTTGGCGTCGTGGTGTTTATCCTCTGCGGGTTTGAGCACTGCGTGGCTAATATGTACTATTTTACGATCGGGAACGCCTGGGGATGGAAGGCTGTCGGCTACCTGTTGCTGATGACGCTGGGGAACGCCGCGGGAGGCGTGCTGATTCCGCTGCTGCGCAGGGCGGGTAAAAAAGCCGGCTGACCAGCCGTAAATGGTATCAACGGGAATATTGGAGGTTTCTCATGAAGCTGAAGCGAACTGTTTTGTTTATCCTGCTCCTGGCGCTGGTCCTGGCGGCCGGCTGCGCCTCAGGCGAGACGACGCCGCTGCAGGAATGCCATAAGGTGACCAATACCGCGGAGAGTACCACGCAGAAGAACAAATCCGTGATTCGGATCTGGCATGTGGAAACGGCGCTGGATTCCGTTACGGAAGAAATCAACGGCATTGCGGAAGCGTGGGCGGAAGAACTGGGGCCGGAGCTTCCTGCCGCCAAAAACACGGGAAAGAAAAACAGCCGGCTGGACGTGGAAATCCGGTACAGCCGGACCGGGCTCCGGTGGATGAGCTTTCTGGTGCAGGCCCGCACTACCTATCATCAGGAACCGGCGGCGGAGCGCGTGACAACCCGGACATATGATATGATTACCGGGGAACGGATAACGCTGCGAGAGATTTTCGATGAGGAAGAATTCTGGACATTGCTGGAGGAACGCGTCCGTTCCACACTGACCGACTACTGGCCTGACGAAAAACCGGACCAGAAAGCGCTGGACGCGCTGTGCGAACGGTCCGCGCTTGAAGAAGCGGAGTTTACGCTGCACGGCATGTCCCTCGTGCTGCATTATCCCGCGGAGCTCCTTTATTCAAAACACCATACGCTCATGGAAGTGACTCTTTTCTATCCGGAAATCCGGCAGTATATGAGCGAACAGGGATATAAGGAGACCGACAACCTGAGCTATTACAACACCTGCGCGCTGACATTTGATGACGGTCCGAGTTCCGCGGTGACGCCTTTGGTACTGGACGCCCTGATGGAGACCGGCGCGCGGGCGACCTTCTTCGTGATCGGCAACCGGGTGGATGACTACCGGTACCTGGTGCAGCGGGAGCATGACAACGGCCATGCGGTGGCTTCCCATAACTGGCATCACGGCAATGTGACCAAGTCTTCCGACAGCGCGCTGCGTGCCATGCCGAAAAAGGTCAACAAGGTAATGATCAAGGCCATCGGCATTCCGGTCCGTTATGACCGGGTACCCGGCGGACGCTATCCGCGGATGATCAAGGTCAAGGTCGGATGGGCATATATCCAGTGGAGCCTGGACACCTACGACTGGCGCGGTATCAGCACGTCTGAGGTGATGGGCAAGGTTCGCAGGCTGCTGGAGGACGGGGATATCATTCTGTGCCATGACATCAAAAAAAATACGCCGGAATCAACCCGGCAGATTATCCATTACCTGGAAGAACAGGGATATATGCCCCTGACGATCGATGAACTGTTCGCCAAGGACGGGGTCGAGCTGGAGCCCAATACGGTATATTACCGGTGCAGGGACGGGATTACGACAATCAGGAAGGACAGTAATTAAGGGGACAGGGGTCAGGGATTAAGCGGACGGTTCAGTCCGCTTTTTCCGCGGGAAGATAGGGAAGGGCGACATAGGGGTAATCTTCCGCTTCCGTAATCTCGGGAATCTGGAAGTTTGTATCAAACTGGGCGGCGTCGATGACGGTGGCCGCGTCCTCCCCGTGGACGGGGTAGGGCTGGTAATGGTTCGCTTCCGGATCGTCGCTGGTGAAGGCGGGATACAGGGTTATCTGCTGCCCCAGGTAAGCGCCGTCGTCGTCAAAATCCAGCCGGGCCTGTACGACCAGGCAGTACCGGGAAGTCAGTACGCGGTTTCCGTAGGGCCAGTACCTGATTTCCTTGTTTCCGCCGAAGACGAAATTGCCCAGAGAGAAGCAGACGGTCCGGTCATGGAAGATTTTGATTCCCTGCACTACATGGGGATGATTGGTAATTACCAGATCCGCGCCGAACCGGGTCAGTACTTCACTGCGATCTTCCTGATGGTTGAAATGACGGGCGGTATATTCCCGGCCGCAGTGATAGCATACAACCACCGCATTTACTTCTCCGCTTTCCTTCATCTGCTTCATCTGCTTCCGGACGCCTTCCGAGTGTTCGGGATAGTAGGTGTCATGCAGTGCGAAAAAAGCAATCCGGATCCCGTCTTTTTCAAAAATCCAGGGCGTCTGGTCGCGGAACCAGCCGATATTGCTGGCTGTCAGTGTGTCCTGGGTGGACTCGATTCCCTGTTTGCCGTAGTCGCTGATGTGGTTGTTGGACAGGCTGCAGGCTTCCACCGAGCCTTCGGTGAGAACGGCGACCAAAGAAGTTTCACCGCGGAAACGGTAGGACTTATCTTTTTTTTCGTCGTTTTTGGAATCACTCAGCACACCTTCCAGGTTAATGACCGTGCAGTCATCCTGCTCGAAAAGAGGCAGAAAACGCGCGAAAGGATACGCATATCCTTCTTTTTTGACGACAGAAACAAAGGAATCCGGTTCGCCCCGTTTGAGTTCTTCGCTGCCGATCGTACAATCGCCGGTAAAGGTGAGCAGGATCGATTTTTCAGCGGAAGCTGATACGCTGAACAGGAACGCTCCGATCAGCATCAGAAGCAGGAGAACGGGAAAAACGTTTTTCTTCATCGCCGGTCAGGCTCCTTTCGCAGTGCGGTTCCGGGCATCCGATACAAGGCGGAAAACCGCATAGCCGACAATGAGACACGCGTCGGCAATAATCGCGCAGCAGGCCCAGATGGGGAAAATAGAGAGTTCCTGGTTTATGATCGTCAGCATAAACAGCAGCGCTCCGATTGCGAGCGCGATACCGTGGACCAGCAGGATCACCAGTTCAGCAATCCGCTTTCCCGACCGTTCATCGGACTGACAAAGAGTCGGAAGAACTCCCTGATATACCGCATACCCGAAAAGGAAACAGCAATCGGCTGAAATGACGTAGTGGATCCAGACAGGGAATACCCGCAGTTTTTCGATCGCGAATTCCATCGCGATAATCAGCGCGATACTGTGGACGATCACCAGGGCGAGCTCCGTGATCCGACGCCCTGAGAGGCACGCGGGAGCGGATCTCCGCCCGCGGCGGATAACGCTGACGATAAAAAGGACAACCGGCACAATGGCGGAAACCAGCATCGGGATCCGAACGAATTCATGCCAGATCATCTTTCCGGCTTCATTCAGGTGCAGCCTGTCGCACAGAATCTGGGCGGCGCTGTAGAGAATCAGGAACAGTTTTGCCTTATCGCCGTTTTTCCGGCGGCTGAACAGAACGACCAGGAGGATTACCAACGCAATGAAGCCTTCCAGGAGAAACACTGAGCAGTACCACTCACCGTCATTCTGCATCGCAAACGGGAAACGGCAGAGGAAGGTTTCCGACGTCAGCATAATACCTTGGTTTTCACCGCTGACAGGATATGAGACGAAGCGGAAAAGGGTAATGAACAGCGCCATCGGAGCGGCGCAGGCGTCAAACAGGACCGCCGGACGTTCTTTCGTGACCAGGGACGTCAGCAGGACGGCAAGCACGCAGCCCAGGATGGCGCCCCACATGGCGTATCCGCCTTCCCATAGATAAAGCGCGTGTTTCAGGCCGATCGCTTCGTACCAGTTCCAGCTGCCCAGGACATAAAAGACATGTGAGAACACCAGGCCCAGCGGCAGCAACAGCAGGGGAAGCGTCGCGGGTGTTCCCTTTTTCAGGCCGGACCGCCGGGCGGTCATCCATAACAGGACCAGCGCGAGGAGAACGGCGCCGGCGACACACAGGGCGAAGGGCCGAACCTCCCAGGTCCGTCCGAACAAGTCGACGGAGAGCAGGGAGGAGGTTTTTTCATTGATCTGTTCAACGATCTCGGGTTCTGTATATTCAAAAGTTTCGATAGTTTCCCTGGTCAGTTTCAAGGGCGATCTTTTCTCCTTTCCCGAAATACCGGCCGATCTTTACGAAATTATTCCCCCGGCACATACGCGCTGGCAAAATAAAGAATATCTACGCAAAAGCGCTGGACGTTTCGGTTGGGGCAGTTGATTTTTTTGTTATGGAATACCATGGTGGAGGAGCCGCCGCCGTCCAGGTTGTACGCGTTGATCACGCCCTCCTGGGCGCAGACCAGATCCGTGAACTGGTCCAGCGTCATACCGAGGGAGCCGGGATCGTCCGGTCCTTCGCAGCAGATGCACAGGTATTCCAGCGGGCCGACCTGGGCGATACACATCCGCTGGGTCCGGTTATCCGGAGCATTATTGAAATTGTAGTAATTCCCCTGACGCTCGCCGTCAATGACCAGACCGGGCCCGAAGGTGAACGTATTGATGACATCCATATCCTCCGGCAGGTTGTACAGGTCTTCCATGGTGGCTTCCTTCAGGATATGCAGATCGCCCTTTTCATCAATCAGGAGCAGATCGTAATGAGCGTTGCGGTAGGTCAGGTTCTTATCATCCTTGGGGATAAAATAACCGTGTCCCTGGCGGATGAGGAGTCCTGTGTTGAGCTTCATGGTAAAGTAATCACCGTTGACGGCCAGGACAGCGTGAAACTGTTTGGCGAGTTTAGTGCCGAGTGTCTCTTTGTTGGCGCCGTATTTGCCGGACATCGCGGAGCGGATCTGCGACGCGTTGGCGATCTTCACATGGGCGATCATATAGCCGGTGTCATACATGGTACCGGTGGTGACACTGACGGAAATGGAAGGATCCTCATATTCCGTGGCGGAAAGATAGCCGTCCTCCTGCGGGAGGGGAATATCATCGGGTTTCGCTTCCAGCGGAATTTCGATGACTTCCGCGTGCCCCACAGAGCCAGCGGACGGAATCAGAAACAGGAAAGCCAGCAGCACAACAGCGGTGACGATCAGCTTCAGCGCAGTTTTCATGATGATCCCTCATTTCTCTGGTATGGTGTCATTGTAGTGGATTGACCGGAGGTTGTCAACGAGGCCCCGGAGCCTCCGGCGCGGCGAAACGGGCGGCATACCGGCGGCAAAGTTCCTCCTTGGCCTGCTTTGCGTTCCGTGTCCAGAAGAGCGCGTCAAATCCGTGAAAGTTCCCGTGGTAGACATCCACGCCCGCGTCGACGCCTGCGTCCTTCAAATGGCGGATATAGGCAAGGGTTTCGTCCAGGAAGGGCTCCCCGTCCAGGACATAGGTATAGGCCGGCGGCAGGCCGGCGTAATCCGTCTCCCGGGAAGGAGAGGCATATTTCGGGACAGCGGGATCACCGTACAGATCACCCAGGTAGTGGCGCCATCCCCAGTGGTTTTTGCGCGTGTTCCAGTTGCGCCCGTGGTTATCCCGGGAGGAAGGTGTGTCAAAACAGTCCAGCATCGGATAGAGCGGAATCTGGAAAGCGACGTCTATTTTTCCGCGGTCCCGGGCGGCGAGACATACGGCCGCCGCCAGGCCGCCGCCGGCGCTTTCGCCGCCGACGATCAGCTGATCTTTCCGGATGCCCAGCTCATCCGCGTGATCAGCCATGTATTCCAGCGCGGCGTAACAGTCGTCCAGCGCCGCGGGATACGGTTTTCTCCAGGCCAGGCGGTATCCGGGCGAAACGACGACCGCGCCGTATTTCCGGGCGAGCATCCGCCCGCAGGAGGCGTAGACCATGGCGGCCATGCCGGTCATGTATCCGCCGCCGTGAATCCACAAAATGCCGGGGACAGGGCCGGCCTGCCCGGCGGGACGCAGGATGATCAGCTTCTGGCTGCCCTGTGATGTGGTGATATGGCGGATTTCGCGGATCAGTTTCATACGGTTTTCCTTCAGCGGTCAGTGATCAGTGGACAGTGATCAGTGGACAGTGATCAGCGGTCAGTGGTCAGTGGAAAAGTGATTAATCCAAGTCGATTTTTTCCACCCTTTGGATTTTGCCGTTCCGGATGGTCAGGCGGGCCATGGTAACGTCTTCGCCGAAGCGGCTGCGGCCGCAGGAGCCGGGATTCAGCCACAGGCGCCCGTCAATCCATTCCTCAAAGTAGCAATGGGTATGACCGAATACCACAACGTCCACACCTTCCAGATCATCCGAAACATACAAACGGTTGTGGATCATCAGGAAACGGACGCCGCCAATCTGAAACCGCAAGGTTCGGGCCAGATGTTTTGCCCAGGGATACCAGACGTCGTTATTTCCCTGAACGGCGAACAGGCTGCCGTACAGCGCCAGTTCGTCCAGATCGGATTCCTCGATGATGTCCCCGGCATGCAGGATATGGCTGCAGTCCTGCAGCTGCGCGACGACTTCCCGGCGCAGCAGTCCGTGGGTATCCGAAATAACAGCGACCCGGATCTCATTCTCCGCCATGTTTTTCCTCCCGGCGGCTGCCCTGCTTTTTCCAGCGTCCGGACAGCAGGTAGGTGAATCCAATCACAAAGGGGACACATCCGGAGATAGCGTTGCCGTACCAGAAACCGGTGATTCCCCAGGCGAAGGTAACGCCCAGCAGAATGGACAGGCCGATGCGGCAGGCGACCCCGTCCAGCAGCGCGACGGCAAGATTCAGCCTTGAGTTGCCGGACCCGTTGATCAGCGCGAAGGACGGCGGCCGCAGCGTGCAGCCCAGATACTGGATCATGGCGACCGGGATGTACAGGTCCAGCACCATCTGCAGCACCTCCGGATCCGGGGTAAAAATCCCGAAAAGCCACGCGGGCCTGATCAGCGTGATCAGGGCAAAAATGGCGGAAGGAATGGCTACGATCCAGAGCGCGTGGCGGAACACCTTCGGAACGCGCTCCGTTTTCCCGGCGCCCAGCGCCTGGGAGATCATGGCGCCGCCCGCGGCGGAGATCGCCTGGGCGACAATGCTGATCATATTTTCCAGTTTCCGGGCAATGCCGGTCACGGCAATGGCCACTTCCTGGTACCGGTTGATATAGGAATTGACAAACAGCATGGAGAAGGTGATTGCCGCGGACTGGATGACCATGGGAATCCCCAGGGACATCAGCGGCCGGATGACTTTCCGGGAGATCCGGAAGTGGGCCGGTTTGAAATCGAAATAAATCTGTTCGCGGTGGCGGTAAAGCAGGGTCAGGGCAAAGAGGAAGCTGACGGCCTGGCCGATGACGGTGGCCAGCGCCGCGCCCCGCGGGCCCATATCCATGGGACCGACAAACAGCAGGTCCAGCGCCAGGTTCAGCACGGACGCGATAGCGATGAACATGAAGGGATGCTTCGAATCCCCCATGCCGCGGAGAATGGCGGAAACCAGGTTGTAGCCGTAGATAAAGACCGTGCCGTAAATACAGGTAATGATATACTGCCCGGTATAATCCCAGATACTTTCCGGCGTGTTCAGCCAGGCCATCACATTCTGGTAAGCCAGGAGGAAAATGCCCATGATCACGACGGCGATCGACATCAGCAGGGTAAAGAGCGTCGCGACCATTGCGCCGACCAGGTCATAGCGCTTCTCTCCCACATACCGGGAGATCAGGATCTGGCCGGCATTGGAAAAGCCCATGGCGATGAAGGTGATGAGCATCAGGATCTCACCGCCGACGGAAACGGCCGAAAGACCTTTGGTACCGACCATCTGGCCGACAACGATCATGTCCACCATGTTGTAGACCATCTGCAGCAGGCCGGAAAGAAACAGCGGCGCCGCAAAATTCAGCAGCGTTTTCGGCACGCTGCCGGTGGTCAGATCCCGGATGATGGCTTTCTTATCGGTCATGGCGGTTCTCTCTTCAATCTTTCTGTGGGCACAAAAAAATGAGCCAGACCCATTGTATTTCAAAACGGGTCCGGCGTCAATGTTCACGCATTGCGGTTAATCCAGGCAAAACGGTCAAATCATGCTGCGGCGTCCCGGACACAGGCGGGAGGCTGCCGGCTTATTCATCATCTTCAGACTGCATTCTGATATGTTTTGTTTTTCTCTGGTCGGGCGGAAGGGGCGTCATATAATCCGCCCCGTAAACAGCGGTCAGGTACTCATCATAATCCGCCAGTCCGTAATAGGTTCTTCCTTCGAAGTCAAAATCCCGGATGTTTTCAAACCATTTCAGGGGGTATCTGATGTAAGGCGTCTTCGCATCATTTGTCGCGTATGAAACAACCATTCCGCTGCCGGAATCCTTACAGGAAGTGCTCCTTTTTTCAAAAGCTTTCCTTGCCCTCTCCGGACCGTAAATCCGTCCGAGGAAGGAAGTAACGGCATATTTTATTCTTGTTTTTTTCGAGAAATACGCATACTGGGGCGGTTTGCCGATCATTCCGGACAGAAGCCTCATACCGGTTGCCTTGATATTTGACATCCGGATGCTTTCAGGCGCCGAATCCATCGGAAAAACAGAGATCCATGGATTGTTGATGGTTCCTTCCTTCAGCTTTGCGCCTGAAATTACATATTGCGGATTAATAACGGAATAGGTTGTCAGGTTGCATGGATGGCCGATGATGAAACCGGCCTTCTTCTCTTTTTCGTAAACGGTCTTGAATTTCTCAAAATCATCCCTGAGCATCCGTACATCCATATCGTCATCCCAGGGAATAAAACCGTGATGGCGAACAGCCCCGAGAAGGGTACCGTCTGAAATGGTATATTTGATATCATGGGTTTTGCAAACCCGATCGATATCATCCATGATGATCAGCAATTGTTCATGCAGGTCGGCCAATCCATAGCTGTTATCCATTTTTTGTCTCTCCTTTAAACAGGTTTTTCCATTTTCTTCCCGAAACCGCGACGCTGATTACGATGAGGAAAGCGATCCCCCATCGGAGCAGTGTAAACCGGTAAATCCACTCAACAGCCAGGGTGATAATGACCAGAACAACCGATACAATCAGAAGAAGCCGCCGGTCAATCAGCATATCAAAGGGGACGTTTTCTTCTTTCAGGCATTTCCGCGTGAGGAAATAATGCCCGACACATATGATCATATAACTGGCCATGGTTGTATAGCCGGCAGCGACAAATCCGGAACGCGGAATAAAGACGGCGTTCAGGATAATATTGACGGCCATACCGACAGTCGATATCACAGTTACGGGAATATTGCGGGTGAAGAACAAATCAATATTCGTAAACAGCGAATAAATGAAGATCAGGTACACACTGTATACCAGCGCGGGGATACAGCGGACGCCCTGGTAATATGCTTCATCACCCAATATTTTCATGATTTCAGGGGCGACCATCTCAATTCCGACCGTACCGGCCGCAACCAGCAGGAGGAGGGCGCTGACGGTTGGCCTGATTCCCTGCCATTGCCTGGCTTTCATCTTCTGATAAAGCCACGGCACAAACGCGCCGTTCAGCGCTTCCGTCAGAACCTGCAGCACAAACGCCGCGGAATGCGCGACAGAATAAATGCCCGTTTCCCCGGAACCGGAATAATGATTGATCATAATCCGGTCGGACTGGTTCAGGACAACTTTGGACAGGTTATACGGGACCAGTTCGATTCCCGTCTTTAACGAGTACTTCCAGTATTTCCGGTGGCAGAAGGTTTTTCCCCGGGACAGCAAACGGATATACAGGATCATTCCGATAACAATCTGAACCCCGACTGCCGCAATGATTCTTGTATATCCGGGATTCACCGGAATATCCAGATACAATATCGCCAGGATACCCAGCAACGGCTGGAGGATGATATAGAAAAGGGATACGATGACGACCCGCCTGTACTGAAAATCAAACCGTTCCCTTCGGATCCAGCAGTAATAGGGGACATACGTCAGCACGTGGATAAAGAAGAGAAGGATCAGGAATTCCGGCAATCCGATAACGGCGGACAAAAACTGACGAAACACCAGGTACAGGAGCAGGAAAAAAGCGATGGATGCCGTCACAAATCCCAGCGTGGAAGAGATAAACCTGTCCCGGTCCTTTTCAAATTTCACCAGCCCGACATTGAACACATCGCTGTACAGATACAGCGTAAAAAAAATTTTGATAATCTGGAACCATGAATTGTATACGTTATAGATTCCGTATTGCTCCGCGGTCAGAATCCGGGTAAAAACCGGAGTCGTCAGGACATCAATCACATCCTTCATCGCGCCGCAGATGAAGAACCAGACGGACGCTTTCACCGGCAGCGAAAGGTCCCGGTATTTCTGCCTCAGGTTTCTGATGTCCATTGTTCCTTAATCTCCGCAAACGCCGCTTCCAGGTTGTACCGTGGTTCCCAGCGGAGCTCCTTTTCCGCTTTGCTGACATCCATGAGATAATCCCTTGTATCTTCCGGCCGGCCCGGCAGCATTTCGATACCCGCAGGGTTTTCCATTACCTGATTCACAAGTTCCGCCAGTGACGCAATGGCGATATTGCCCCGCATGCCGATATTAAAAACACCGCCGATGTCTTTTCCGTACACCAGAGAATGCAGGACGGCATCGCAAACGTCCATGATATAGATATACTGCCGCTTCCCGGATCCGCTCCCGTATATCGTCTGTTTTTCCCCGCGCATCGCGCGGTCGATCAGCGTATTCAGGAGATACCCTTTCCGTTCCCCGATTCCGATGACCTGGGCCAGTCTCAGGCTTTTGATTTTCATCCCTTTATTGGCATTGTACCAGAGCCCGATGGAATCCATTGCCTGCTTTGACACCCCGTAGAGCGACAGCGGCGTGTGAAACTCGTTCTCTTTCCAGGGCGTACGGGGAGAGGAATAGACGGCGATTGATGAAGCGATAACCAGATTCCGGATTCCCAGCTCACATGAGATGCGCATATATTTTTCCGCCAGCCGGATGTTGTTCAGAAGGTCCTCGGCGGAAAAACCGGCAGTCGGCCGTTTTGCGGCGAGGAAAACAAGCGCGTCGGAGCCCCGGATCATTTCCTTTACCGCAGCCACGCCCTGTTCCTGAAAAACGTCGTATTCACTTCCGATTACCAGCGGCTCGTGCCCGTTCGCTTCCGCGTATCGGACAAACTGCCGTCCGATAAAGCCGCGCCCGCCGATTACAGCAATTTTCATGACAGCCTGTACCTTATCATATATCCGCACTTTTCAAAGTAGCCGTTCATGGGCAGGACGGTCTGCCCGTCCTCATAGTACCAGCACAGGAATTCGTTTTCCGGCACGGTATAATTGCGTTTGCTGAATACGGTGCCCGGTTTTCCGCAGAAGAACTCCAGTGAGCAAGGCACGGGGCGCCCGGGAGCGGGCTGGTGATATCCCTTGCCTTCCAGGAGTTCCATGGACGCCCGGAGCAGATCGACTCCGGTACAATACCGGATCAGGCGCCACATATGGCACCCGTCGAGCCGGGGAGTCACCTCGATCAGATACGGCCGGCCTTCGGGACTGATTTTGATCTGGAAATAGGCCGGCCCGTTCTCCAGATGAATCGCGGCCAGTACGTCGGTCACCAGATCACGGATTTTCGCGGACACGTCCGGATCCTTTTCATATCTGGAAGGAATCAGATGCTCCCTGATAATTCCGCCCGGATACTCATCCCATACTTTCCGGTCGGAAATCAGGTAAAACCGGATTTCCCCGTCCTGCAGGAATACGTTCACCGAGATCTCGTCCCCGTCAATAAAGGATTCAAGAATCACTTTTTTCTCCCGGGAGAAAGACAGCGTTTCGGAGAAAAACCGCCGCAGTTCCGATTGGTTATTCACTTTCCGAACGCCGCGCTGTCCCTGGGAATCGGAAGGCTTCATGATTGCCGGAAACGGAACACGGATCGGATCATCGGGGCTTTCCATGATCTGATAGGGGATATTTCCGCTGATATGGTTCCGCTCAAGCGCTTCCCTGAGCATGTATTTGTGGTTGCATGTATTCGCGGCCTCAAAAGAAAAGAAACATGGAAGTTTCAGGCTTTCCGACGTTTTCGCAATTGTCGGCATCGCGACATCGGACCCTACGGAATAGACGCAGTCGATCTTCTTTTTTTCCGCCAGCGCCAATATTGATTCACTGTCCGTAATATCAATCTGATGGAATTCATCCGCAAGATCGCTGATCGGGCTTTTCTTTGAATTACTGGCCGCAATGACCTCGTAATCGTTTGCCTTGCAATACTCAATCAGGTCCTTTTGCGCGTTTCCCGTTCCCAATACCAATACGCGTTTCATTTTTTTCCTCTCGTCTGATCTACATTTTTCTCTTTGATGGAATACTTCGGAAGGCGTTTCGCCTCATTGATGTTGACCATGAGATATCTGCCGATGATTCCGACGGAGAACAGCAGCAGCCCGTTCATGAACAGCACAATCATGACCAGCGTCGTCCAGCCCGACACGCCCACATGGCCTGTCAGGTAACGGATCAGGTAATAGATGCTCAGAATCAGGCTGCCCACGGCGCTTATCGTGCCGATATGCCCGACAATCCTGAGCGGCATATCGGAATTGACGTAGACGTTTCCCATAAAGGTTTTTACCAGCCCCAGGAGACTGTATCCGCTTTTTCCCACCTTTCTGGGTTCATGCCGGACTTCCGTGTTGGCAATATTGCCGTCCACCATCAGCAGGCAGTGGCCGACGGTCGGGGATTTCAGGTTGACTTCCGAAAGATTATCCGCGACAAACGATTTCATGATGCGGAAACTGGTCAGCTTGAGGTCTTTCGCCTTTTTAAATACGATATTGGACAGGGCGTCGAGGAGCCTGGTGCCCAGTTTCCTGATGCCGCTGTGCTTTTTCGAATCATACATCCCGATGACGACGTCAAGGCCGGGATCGGATTGAATCTTGGCAATCAGCTTCGGAATCTCTTCGGGCGGGTGCTGCAAATCATCATCCATGGTAATCACATAGTCGCCGCTGGAATGTTCAATGCCGCACATGACAGCTTTCTGCTGGCCATGGTTTTTGGCGAGAAGGATGTATTTCACCCGCTGGTCGGTTTCGCTGATTTTCTTGATTTCAGCCAGAGAACCGTCCCGCGAAGCGTCATCAACCAGAATCAACTCAAAATCTTCCCGGATGACGTTCTCAAAGACCTGTTGAATCCGATGATAGAGTTCATGGATCATGCCGGACGAATTGTAAACCGGTATCACGATCGAATAAAGCATTTTCTCTCCGTCCTTATCAATTAATCAGCCGCGTGTTTGCAGGCATTCCGGGGATGACCGCCGGCATTCACGAATTGAAAAAGGCTTTTGTCACATCCGCGACTTCCAGCACTTCCTCTTCCCTCAAACCATAATACATGGGGAGCCTCGTCAGGCGATCGCTTTCCCGGGTGGTAAATTCATCCTCCCCGGAAAACCGGCCGAACCGGGTTCCGGCGGCCGCGGAATGAAGCGGAACATAATGGAATACCGTCCCGATGCCGTGCGATTTCATATAGCGGATATATTGATCCCGCTCTTCCAGGCAGCTCAGCTTGATGTAGTACATATGCGCGTTATGGACACAGCCGTCCGGAACAACCGGCAGCTGGAGCTTCCCGGCCTGCGCCAGCGGGGAGAGCAGCTCATGATAGCGGTTCCAGCAGCTGAGCCTGTGCCGGTTGATTTCGTCCGCCATTTCCAGCTGCGCCCACAGATAGGCCGCGTTCAGCTCCGACGGCAGATAACTGTCTCCAAAGTCCACCCAGGTATATTTATCCACCTGGCCGCGGTAGAACCTGGAGCGGTTTGTCCCTTTTTCCCGAAGTATTTCAGCGCGCTCAATGCATTCTTTCCGGTTGATGACAATCGCGCCGCCTTCGCCCATTGAATAATTCTTTGTTTCGTGGAAGGAGTAACATCCGAAATCCCCGATCGTCCCGCAATACTTCCCTTTGTATGTGCTCATGACAGCCTGGGCGGCATCCTCCACAACGAGGAGATGATGACGGTCCGCAATCCGCATGATGGCGTCCATTTCGCATGCGATGCCCGCGTAATGGACGACGCAGATCACCCTGGTTTTTTCCGTGACAGCGGCTTCGATCTTCTTCTCATCGATGTTCATTGTGTCCGGCCGGATGTCCACAAAAACCAGCTTCGCACCGGCCAGGACAAAGGCGTTCGCGGTGGATGAGAACGTGTAGCTGGGCAGAATGACTTCATCCCCCGGCCGCAGGTCACACAACAGTGCCGCCATGTCCAGCGCGCTGGATCCGCTGGTTGTCAGAAGCACTTTCGGCGCATTGAACCGCTTTTCCATCCATTCGCTGCACTTTCCGGTGAACGGCCCGTCCCCGCTGATTTTTCCGGCACGGATTACTTCATGGATGTATTTTTCTTCGGTTCCCACACGCGGGGGGACGTTAAACCTGATCATGGTGCGTTTTGCTCCCTCTTTCCCGTCAGAAACGATGAATCACGTTAAATGGGTTTTCTACTGCGTATCCGTAAGGCGGACGATGTCATCCTGAATATCATACACCGGTCCCGGAACGCTGTCGCCGTCAAAAACGAAATGATACACAAAAAGACCGTCACAGACCTGGTCAACCAGCTGAATTCCGGTAGCGCCGTATCCTTCCTTCAGCCAGTAGTACAGATGAGCTAACCTGTCATCGTTCGGAAGCGCTTCGCCTTCCGAACCGGCCAGGTCTTCATCCGCCAGGAAATAGACATTGTCCATCTTCATGGTTTCGCCTGACAGCCTGTCGATACCGTTTTCCTTCAGTTTTAATTTCTGAGCCGCGGAACCGTAGTCCGGCTTTCCCCAGTCCATCAGGTTTACCGGCCGGTCCGCATACGGCGAATTGTCATAAGTCGTTACCGTATGCTTGATATAAATGTTTTCCGGATGCGCCTTGACATACTCCGCCTGCGCGATTTCCCTTCCGTTGAGCCATGCGGCATCCGCTTTCTGGTCTGACAGCCCGCCCCATCCCAGCAGGAAAATTCCCAGCAGCACCAGACTGACGGCAAAGACGCCTCCGGTCAGCCCGATAAACTTTTTATTCTTTCCGACCAGGCCGAAGGACATGACCAGGAGCGCGGCGCTGAAACAAACGGATGGAATGATACATATAATCAGGGAACGGTAAAGAATGCGACCGGTATACAGCTGATAGGCGATCAGCACAACGGTTCCCAGCATATTGAGGGCCAGCAGCAGGATTCTTTTCCATTGGCGCGCGAGAATGGCCGACACCAGGGCAAGCACGCTGATTCCCAGCCATATATAGACCGCGACCCTGACCCGGTTGTCTTTTTCCGGAAAAGTCATCCACCGTGAAATCATGGTTCCGATATCCGGCGGCTGGCTGTTACGGCTGTTTGACATCACATAGCGGAAGCTTTCCTCCGTGACATTCGGATCCCAATACCACCAGGCGTTTACCAGCACGTACGTATCACGACTCCAGCCCACATCCTCATAGATCTGCGGGTTTTCCTCAAAGGTATCATGGGGGTAATCCATATATTGCCCCCTGGCTGAGACCATACTGCTATGATCCGCCCCATTCACCTGATTTATGGCTGAAGCGCTGATTTTATTGAGCCCCACCGTCAGCCCGAAGAAAAGGATCACGACCAGAATAAAGGGGAGGGTTTTCCTGACGCTGAAGCCTTCCTGCCCTTCCAGAAAAACAAGCAGCCATGCCAGCAGCACGAAACAAAGCATCACGATGCCGGCGCTGTAGCGGTAAAAAACACTGACCAGGAACAGCAAAGCGGATAAAACATAGACTGATTTCCGTTTCGGCTGCGTCATCAGCAGCAGCATGGAGGCGGATCCGAAAAAAGAGGCGACGATGGTATAAGCGGTATTCGATATCGGATAACAGAAGCAGGCAAAATCGATCAGGAAAACCAGGACGCAGGGCAGATAAAGCGGACAATTGTTTTTGTCCGCAAGGATACCGACGGCGCTGTTGATCAGCAGCATGTTGATCAGCATCATGGCCTGGCTGATCAGCAGCCACCATTCGGGACCCGGAATATACCGGTACAGCCAGTAAACCGGATAGCTCAAAAATATGCTGATAAACTGATGCACCGGGAAAGGAGAGCCTGTATAGCGTCCGGACAGGGTATCCTGTATACTTGTGTCGTCGTTTGTGAGAAAAACCATCGCGCCGCAGCACAATGCCACCAAATAACATATGATTCCAATGAGCAATACCGACCCGATGGTTATCATACGTTTCCGTTTCTCATAGAGAACTGCCATCTGGGAATATCCCTCCGTCTCTCTCCAAACCTTTGACACGCCTGCCGGGGTGAAACACATACCACCCTACATTATATCAGAAGAAGATTGCAAATGCAAAATAAAGGATCTGCCGGCCTTTTTCCGCAGCCGGCGGAAGAACTGATCAGTCCGCCGGACGGCGCCCCGCGATCCGGGAGCGAACCGGACCCAGGAGAACGAAGAGGAACCAGAGGGACAGCGAGAGCAGGGAAATCCATTTGCCTGCCCGATAGCCGGGGGTTTCATAAGTAAAGACAATCCGGTGATCTCCTTCCGGAACCACCAGGAGCATCATTCCGCCGGAATCAATGATGCCTGTTTCAGCGTCATCCACCCGGGCAGTCCATCCGGCGTCATAAGGAACCGCAAAATACACCGCGACCGGGGACGTATAGCTGCTCCGGCATGAAAAACCGGACGTGCTCCGGACAAAATCCCGGACAGCGATTTCCTGATCCGCAGCAATATATTCAGGGATATTTTCGAGGCGGATATCCCGGCCGTCGGTCTGACTGCACAGGCCCCGCAGCTGATCCGCATCATCCGGGCGGATGACTGCCGCCTGCATCAGGACAGCTCCCCGAAGATCGCGGGGGAGAGAGAGCAGGTCTTCCTTCAGGATGTACCGGTCAACGGCGAACCCGATGGGACAGGCTTCATCTTCCCAGACATACGCGGAAGCATCGTCACCCGCATCAATCTTCCGGACGACCGGCCTGTCCGGCTCGGAATAGGAAATATGGTATTTTGCTCCCAGCAGCGCATTCAGGCCCGGAACAGAAGATTTATTCAGCGACAGGTTTGTCGACACATTAATCTGATTTGCCTTCAGGGATTTCATGCGATCGACAATACGGGGAATATTCAATCCTTCATCCCGAATCACTTCGAACAGGGTTTGAACAACACTTTCCTGATTCGGAGATGAATGATAAAAATCAAATAACTCGTCGAACTCCATGGAACCGCCGGACAGGGTGGAACTGAAGGCGCTGGTGCCGGCGGCATTTCCGGACAGGGTCAGGATGTTATATCCTTCGGCGTATCGGTATTGGGGATTTTCCGCTTCCAGCCGGGTACCGATCCGGATATCCCGGCGGATCGTCTGCTGGTTTTCCAAAGCGCCGTAATAATCAACAGTCAACGATGTGGAAATGGCGGCAAAAACACAGACGCCGCACAGCAACCATACGGAATCCAGCTTCCTGGTCTTCCGCAGCAGTTCTGTCAGCACCACGCCGGAAAAAGCGATAACGGCAAAAATATACAGTTTTTTAGGGTCATAGACCAGCGTATTATCCTCAATCAGTCCCGGGACAAAACGGAGAACCAGATAAAGGGCCGGAACGGAGATCATGGAAAACACCGTACCGGAACGAACCGGATATTCCTCCGGGCAGTCCAGTACGCGGCCTGAGGCCAGGGCTGCCATCAGCACCAGGAAATACCACCAGCGGTAATACCATGCGGTAAAGAGATAAAAGGATGAAGCCAGCAGAGGAGAGAAGGAAAGGATCAGCAGCAGTATCAGCATACCGGACAGGCGATCCTTCTTTTTCCCCCGAAGATACGCGACCGTCAGGGTCATACCGATCATGGGCAGCCAGCAGCCGACAGACGACCATTCGGCCGGAAACAGGGAGGACTGGGAACTCATGGCCTCCCCCGGGAAAAGCATACCCCGGAGAGCATACAGCGCAAAGCGCGGAGAAGGAAGAGGAGACAACGGCATCCAGCCGGCTCTCGGGGAACTGACAATATATAGTAAACTGGGCAAAAACACCACGGCCGAAATACAAATCCCCCATATGCCGCAGATCAGGCAGCTGAACAGGGCGGGAAGCATGGCGCGCCAGTTTTTGCGCCGGCCGAAACGGAATAAAAAGTACAGGACGCAGAAAATCACATTCTGGACAAAAAAGAAATAGTTGACCAGGCAGTTCAGCGCCACGGCCATAGTAAAGAAACCCTTATGCTTCGGGTTTTCATGCACTTTTTCAATTCCCAGAAGCATCAGGGGGAAGAGGGCCACCACATCGTGGAAATGATAGAACATCAGATTGACAGCCTGAAAGCCGGAGAAAGCATAGAGAATCGCCCCGACCGCGGCGCTGCGGCATTTTTTCACCATCCGGGAAAGATACAGAAAAGCGGTAACGGCCGCCGTGACATATTTCAGCACATACAGGGCGGAAACCAGATACGGGAAGGACTCAGCCGGGAACGGCATACTGAGCCAGAAAAAAGGGCTTCCCAGTTCATAAAAGCTGAAGCTTTGAATAATGGAGCCGCCCAGGTCATAATTCCAGACCCAGCCGGAGATTCCCCCCTCGGAAACCGCGTTGTGGAGGGAAATGGTGAAAGGAATCTGCTGAAGGTTAAAATCCGTATTCAGCGTAAGCCAGAGATCATTCCGCAGCACATAAGGAAGAAAAGAAAAAAGGGCGGATAAAAAAGCGCAGAGTATTACGATAAGCAGGTTTCTTACTCTGTGGTTTCCGGCCATTCGATGATTCCCTCCCGGCTCAGTCCGGCGGTTGCCCTCTTCGGGATCCGCCCCGGAATGAGTACGTTCATTTTACCATGAGCAGATGAAAAGGGAAAGGATTTCATTTTGGGACATATTGCGAAAATTCCGGAAGACAGTATAATGAAAACCGGGTTATGATCAGGACGGAAGAGGACGGAGACCGTTTACAGAAAGGCTGGACTGCTGCCATGGATGAACGGAGGACAAAGGGAATATGGCTTCCTGTGGCGGTGCTCTGTTTTTATCTTGCCGCAATGGTCTGGGGCCTGGCGGCTTATCCGGACGGCTGGATTCTGCTGGGCCTGGCGGCAGGCGGTTGCCTGACGGCCGCCTGCCGGCGGATTTCCGGGATAATCCGCACGGACGCGGCGGCAATGATCCTGCTGGGATCGCTGGGCCTGGTCTTACTGGAAACCTGGAACGCGTTTCTGAAACCGTATCCCATGAGCGATTATGAAGTGCTGTGGAATGGCGCCGGTCAGATCCTGAACGGGACTTTCGCGGCCAGGGCCGCGGATCCGGCGGATTATTTCAACTTCTATCGCTTCCAGATTCCCTTCACAGCGTACCTGGCCGGCCTGGCCGGGATATTCGGAAGCCTTCAGGGAGTCATCGCTTTCAGGGCTGTTGTGCCGGTGATGACAAGCATTGTCATGTACCGGACATTACGCCTGGGGTGTTCTGTCCGGGAGGCGTTTTTTCCGGCGCTTGTGTTTACTGTGTTTCCGTTCGTTTTCTTCGGTTCGGGCGTACTGAACAACCAGATTGAGTGCATGCTGTTTGAATCCCTGGCAATCTATGCGTTTGCCAGGTGCCGGGACAACCGGAAAAAAGCCGCGGTGATGTGCGGATTATCGGGTGCGCTGCTGAGCGTGGGAAACCTGTTCCGGCCGACGGCATCCGTCATTTTCATCGCCTTCGTGATTGTACTTGCGCTCCGTTTCCTGCGCGGCAGAAATAAAGGAGAGCTGGTTTGCCTCGGAGCGCTTGCGGCCGGATATCTGGCGGTTCGCTTCTCATCGGATGGCATATTCCGTGCCAGTGGAATCGCGCCCGAGGGAATCACGATAGGCAATCTGTGGTTTAAGCTGAGCCTGGGGCTGACCGGAAACGGGATCACGGGGATTCCGACAGTGGACGCCGAACACACCAATCTGTATTTTGATCTTCAGCAATACGGATTTGATACCGGCGCTTATCAGGCGGCGGCATCCTCGTATGTCGCCGGCCTGATCCGGACGCCCGGAAAAGTGCTGGCGTATGTACTCTGGAAGATCCTGTTTTTTGCCGGAACGGTTGACGCGCAGTACAGTTTTACCAATACGGCGTTTCTGGAAAGCCACGGCGCGCTGACCGGAATACTGAACGGCGCCGGGATCATGATCTACGCGCTGAGCGTGATCGGAACACTGTACCGGATTTGGAAACGGCGTGCAGGGGAACAGGAGGATCTTTACCTGACGGGGATCCTGATCTTCCTGGGCTATTTTGCCGCGTATATTCTGCTGGAAGCCCAGACGAGATACCGGTATGAACAATACTATGTCCTTTTCCTGCTGGGTATGCCGATGATACGGGAAATCCTGGAGCGAAAAGCGCAGCGGCTGAAGCAGGGACACAGGTAAACAGTGCCTGCCGTTCTTTGTTACAGATTGTATTTTTCCACCAGGTACCGGGAATACCGCTTCGCCATGACATGCCAGTTATACAGGCTTTCGCCCATGACGGCCCCGCAGGCTTCCCGGTACAGCGCCCACACGTACCAGTAATACGACAGGATCGCGGTATACGCCAGATAATGGAACAGCTGCTGATCCGTTATGGCGGCGCCGCAGTATTCGGCAATGAATTTCTCGGCGTCCGGGACCTCCCACATGGAGTCCATGATATAAGTGCCGATGTCGCAGCCGGGATCCGCGTTGCCGGCGTATTCCCAGTCAATCAGGATTGTCTGGTCCTTCGTCAGCATCCAGTTCGGCGCGTAGGTGTCGCAATGGCAGAAACACATATGGATTCCGTCGCCTTCGCATTTCCGGAAGCATTTTCCGACGGCGTCCTTCAGCTTGTCAAATTCCTGATCGGCGATACCGTCCTTTTCCGAGCGCAGGATCACTTCAATCTTTTCGGCTTCCTGCCAGGGCAGGAAAGACCAGTCTACGGAAATGTTCTTTTCATGCAGCGTCCGCATGACGCCCAGGACCCGCCTGGAATCCTCAAAGGAAGCGTAATCCGGGACGCGGATGCCTTCCACAAAAGCGGATAGTTTCCATCCGGTCTCTTCGTCCATATAGATATAAGTCGGATCGACGCCGATGGATCTGGCCAGTTCCAGGGCCTTTTTTTCATGAGACCTGGAGATGATGGCCTCGGTGCCGTCGCCGGGATGGCGGTATACGTATTTTTTCCCGAGCGCTTCAAACACGAAGGACGTGTTGGTCAGCCCCTCTTTGATCGCCTTGAAGTTCAGGATATCGCTTTCCCGGCATTCCAGCAGTTTCGCGATATTCTTCATGATTTTGCTGTGGGTATGGTTGACGTAGTTGCTGTCAAATTTCCGCAGCTCGTCCAGGGAATCGAATTCGAAAATCACGCCGTCCGGATAGACTTTGATTTCCATGGGCGGCAGTTTTTTCACGTTCTCCGCCAGTACCTGTTCCCACAGCACGGCGTCATAGTTCCCGACGTCGTGATCATCGTCCAGGATCTTCATCATGGCGGAGGAGAAGGCCCGGTCCCAGTACACATGGCCCAGCATGATATCGCCTTCCGCGCCGCTTTTTTCCACCCGGGCGATGTTGCCTTTGCCGTCCGGGATCATGTACCATTCGTTTGTTTTCTCCGTGACGTGTTCGGCCGCGTAATAGGACTGGTACACATACTCCTCAAAGGGGTTTTCCTCGAAATAGTCGTCCGACGAGCAGATATAGCTGTTTCCGATATATTTCCGGGCGAGGTACAGCGTATGGGTGTTGTTTTTCGTGTTGAATTCCGGATTGATGATGACCCGGATGCCGTCGAATTTATCCTCCAGGTAGAAGAACGCTTCCTTCTTGTAACCCAGGACGATCACGATCTCCTTGATTCCGGCTTCCTGGAGCTGCTCAATCTGCCGCTCAATCAGGACTTCGTTTTTGACGACCAGAAGCCCTTTCGGCTTTTCCAGGCTGATCGGCACAAAACGCGTGGACATGCCGGCAGCCATGATGACCGCGTTGTCCACCTTGTAGGGAAGGAGGGCCTCGATGCCTTTCCCGGTAATTCCCTTGTCGTCCGTCCAGCCCTTTTCCGCAAATTCCTTCATCGTCTGGGAGATATACCCCGTGGACAGGGCGGTCAGGCTGCCCATCTTCCGGCAGCTCTGTATCCGGTATTTTTTGACGGCAACCAGCAGATTAAACTCGTTCCTTGTCATCGTATTCACTCCGCTTTCGTTTTTCCCCGGCATCTGCCGTAACGGCAGGCGCCTGTCTGTCCGAATAAAGGAGCAGGAGGATCGTTCCTCCTGCCCTGAATGTTTTAAACGATCTCGATTTCGTCCCGGTCCCTCAGCATGTACTTCTTTAGCGGCGTCAGGCTGGCCAGCCAGTAGAGCAGGCCGCCGCAGATGGCCGTGTATCCGCAGCTGGTAAAGATCATGAACAGCGGGCTCTTGATCTCCATGGTCAGCGGATTATAGATGAACAGCATATTGGTGACAAACGCGATTACAATGCATCCGAGACCCACCAGGTTGAAGCCGTGGGTGAAATCATACGCCTTGTGTCCGTCGATATTGTAGAGCGATTTCAGGCTGATTCTCCGGCGCTTGACAATCAGGTAGTCGACGACCGTCATGCCGATGATCGGGCCCTGGATCTGGGCTGCCAGGGAGATAAACGAACCGAAGTTGTCCATTACCCAGCCCCAGACGGTCAGGATACTGACATAGACCATGGCCAGGATGACCAGCAGCTTGTAGTTGAGCTTCGGCAGGCCGCTCTTGATGATCATGCAGTTCACATAGGAACCGGTGCCCTGGGTACCGATGTTTGCAAAGGCGACCATCAGCAGGGACAGCAGGGCGAATCCCGGGCCGGCCAGGGTGGCGAGCATCACGGTGGGATCGCTCTCATAGTAACCGGCCTTCACAAACATCGCGATGGCCATGACGCCGCCGGCCGCAACGAAGAAGGGCGCGACAACGCCGTAGGCCAGGGAAGTCGACCAGTAGCCCTTTTTCTCACTCCGGGCCAGCCGGGGAAGGACCAGCGCCTGGGTGGACCAGGAGAAGGCGAAAGCGACGTTGCCTTCCGCGCTGAGCATGAAGCGGCCGAGGCCGGACTCATACAGGCTGGTGTCAGGCTTCACATTCAGCATGTCCACAAGCGGAACGGAGGTGAAGCAGATGATGACGACGATACCGCCGACGACCAGCAGGGCGGTCACCAGGAACCGGTTAGTCCACTTGATAACGTTGGGTCCGCCCAGCGCGATCAGCGTGCCGAGGATGACGCACAACACACCGAGCGCGGGTTTCCAGAAATCAGGAGGCAGCGTGACACCGAAGCCGGCGAACAGGTTAATCATCGAACTGGCGAACAGCTGTGAATCCACCGCGTACCAGCCGAAGTTGGCCATACTGATGACGGTCGCGAGGATCGCCACCCCCTTGATGCCCAGCACCGAACGCAGCCAGACCCAGAGGTCGATGCCGTAGCGCACGGCAAAGAACACCGGCAGGCACTCAATCAGCAGCCAGACGATGTTGAAGCAGAAAATATTGATCAGCATCTGCCGGAAGGACAGATACTGGGCGACATACGCGCCCTGCGTGTAGCACCAGGTCGCGATGGAGAAGCCGCTGGTGGTCAGGAACAGATCCCAGAAGCCGTACTGCCGTTCACGGCTCAGCATCGGCACCGCGCCGGTGACCGTTTCCTGCTTGATAAATTCCGCGTTACTCATTCTGGCCATTACTCAATCACCCCCGTCATGCAGAGAATAATCAGCAGCAGGCATACGCCGATTGAAACCAGGATGCCGATCGCATCCTTTTTGTCCGCCTTTTCCGGAAACACATAATCCGGGGAGGCCATTTCCTTCAGCCGCTGATCGGTTTCCTCGTAGATCAGCTCTTCAATGGTTTTTTCCTTCACTGGTTCCGCCGTCCTTTCGTGGATTCTGTCATATCATCTACCCTTGATCGTTCATGACGGCTGATTATACAACCAAAAATGAACAATATCAACAACAATATTGTTCATTTTGATGTTTTTTATTTTGTTCTATGAACGCCTGTTAAATTCGGGCATCCGGATGTTACTTCCCCGGCGCCGGTTCCGGTTGGGTTTCGGTCAGTTCGCTGCGCTTGCTGATCATATAATCCGCGATGCGGACAGCGGCCTCCCCCGGATAGAGCCAGGTTTCTTTCCGGGCCTGTTCGATGGCTTCCTGTACCGAGGCGCTGCCCAACGTATCGTCCACCAGTTCCTTCAGGGAATCCAGGCGGTCTTCCGTCAGCTGCCGGCTGATTTTCGGCAGCGTTTCAAACGTCCAGGTTTTCTCCTCCAGCCACCAGGCGTCATAGGGGGAGCTGTCGAAAGACGTATCCGCGCAGATGACCGGTTTCCCGAATACCAGGCAGAAATCGAAGATTACGCCGGAATAGTCGGAAATCATGATATCGGACCGGCGGAGCACATCAAAGTTATCATTATCCCGGTTCCATTCCAGTTGCTCACTTTCCGGGTATTCGGCCATGAGCTTGTCGATCATTTCCTTTTCCGCGGTAAAGGACTGGGGATGCGGACGGAGGATCACATGGTATCCGGTGGCCAGCGCCGCGTCAATGATCTTTCCCCCGTAGCGACCGAACAGGCCGCTTTTTCCCCAGGAAGGCGCCAGCAGGATTGTGACCGGATGCTCCGGAAGCGGTTCCGCCGCGTCCAAACGGTTTTTCAGGTGATCCAGGCAGGGAACGCCCGTCAGCACCATCTCTTTCGCCGGCAGGCCGCGCTTTTCTTCCAGCATACGCTCCTGCTGAACCTGGTATTCGCCGCACAGCAGCAGCGCGTCATAGTAGTCCAGGCCGAACATCCGGTAAAGGGTGGGATCGGTGGCCATATGCAGTACATGGGCGTACCATTTCACATCGCGGGAACGCTTCCACTGGTACACGTCCAGGCCGGGCGTCGTGGACAGCAGGATATCCGCCTTCAGGAGATTCAGCTTCGCGAAAGCGCGGTTTCCTTCCCCGATAAAGCTGCACTTTACATGCTCATAGTGTTTTTCCAGTGCCGGATCGTCCGGGGATGCTGTCATAAAAACCAGGGGTTCGCCCCGGCGCTCAAACTCGTCGCACACGGATTCAAACGTGCTCCAGTAGCGCTTATGATCCGAAAAAACGGCATACGGAATCCGGTCCGCGGAGACGGCCTTTTCCCGGGCACCGCCGTTGAACAGGAAACGGAGTTTGACAAAAACATTCCGCAGCAGATACCCGGCAGTGCCCAGGATGCCGATCAGAATCGTAAAAAGCATGCTGCCGGTACCCGGATCGATATACAGATTCATGCGCATTTACCTCACCATTCTCCCAGCACAGCCCAGTTGGCGGGATCAAGTATGTCATCGTGGACGGACAGCCACAGGCTCGGGAAGAAAGCCGTGCCGTTATTATTGGTTACCGAGAACGCACGGGATGTCGTGATGTGCGGAGTTTTCTTCTCTTCATAATTCTCGCCGGCGATCGGGTTTCCGGTAATCGGGTTCAGGACCGGTTCCGGTATCAACCCCTGGACCAGCAACGCCGGAGCATCCGCGTTGGTCATGAAATCATCTTTTGGCTCAAGTTCTTTTGTTGCGCCAAAGTCTTTCACCAGGAACAGGGGGTTGAAAAACATCGCGTCCACCTGGGTACCGTCTACGGAGAACATCAACTCTTCGAACTGGCCCAGGTTAATGCCGTGATCGGAAGCGATGATAATGCGGGTGTTATCATATACGCCCGCGTCCTGCAGCGCCTGCAGCCATCTGCCGACCTGCACGAGGGCCGCCTCGTTGATGGCATAGTGTTTCCGGATTGTTTCGGACCGCAGGACGATTTCATTTCCTTTCGCGTCGCGGCGGATCAGGTCCTGCTCATCATTGACAGAATAACTCCAGTGGGTTGCGGGTTCAAGATCAGCGGAAAGGATGACCGGCTCGTGGGTGGTGCTGTTGCTGAGAAGCAGGAATGTATTTTCATCCCCGTCCGAGAACCTGGTCATCTCCGGCAGGGATTTTAAGACCGCATAGGAATAATCAAAAGCCGTATGGGAATAATTCGCCTCGCAGTAGTACCCGCTGTCATACAGGGCAGGCTGAAGCGCCAGCGGACTGCATTTTACGATACTGTAACAGAAGAAATTGCGCTGCCAGATCTGGTCCAGCACTTCCCCGGTGTTGGACGCGAACTGGCCGGATTCCGTCAGGTAGGCGGTAATCCCTTCCTCGCCGTCATAGATCGAGATATCGGGAACCCAGGAATATCCGGCATAAGGCGGGTCGCACACAGTAACGCGATAGCCCGCGTTCCGGAACAGCAGGGGGAGGACTTTCAGGGCTTCGTTCTGCTTGTCTTCCAGCAGCATATCGCTTCTGGCGTTGAGCTGCCAGGGCGTATATTCATACCCGCCGAAGAGGGAGGGAGTGCAGAAATTGGTATAGCCGCCGAAGGATACGGTGTTCGGATAGTACACAAAACCTTTAAGCTGCTCTTTCAGTTCCGGATGCTCTTCCATAATATAGGGCAGGTATCTGTTGACCGCCCGGTCCAGCATGATGATAACGACATTATTGCCGTTTTTGCTCAGCGTAAAATGCGCACGCTCATTATCCGTATCCCTTTGGCCTGTCTGCCTGTAATCGGCCAGCGCTGTATTGATCTGGGAAATATTGTAAACAGACATGCCCAATACAGAGACGGCCATCAGGACAGTCATCCACAGGGCAATCCGCTCTTTTTTCCGAAAAACCAGCACCATCAGCAGGGTCAGCACAACCAGGACGGCCAGGTTCAGGATGATCATTTCGACCGTGGACATCAGGCCTTCTTCAAAACACAGCTCGATGGACAACAGCCCCGTTTCGGGAATAAAAAACATGTAATTGACGATAAAGATGCCGGACAGCACCCAGACAATCGCGCTCATTACGCGCTTTCCCCGGTCTTTGAACATATAGTAGAAAACGCCGAGCCATATGACAAAAAAGCCGAAGGACAGCAGCGAGGCATTAAGTACGTGACGCAGCGGGGAGTAATAATTCTCAACCCGGATAAATTCCAGGGGAGACGAAACAATGACCGCGGAGGGGATCAGCATACCGGTCAGCACCGCCAGAAAAACGCAGCCGCAGACAAACAAGCCGGCGGACGGCTTCCTGACGGCTTTGGGAGCACGCGTTTTCCGCTGTTTCCGCGCGGCGCGCCGGCTTACCAGGCCGGTGACTATATTTTTCACCAGGGAGAAAAGATTGTTCAGCGTCCAGTAAACGACCAGGCCGGCAGGCGAATCATAGAGCAGGATCAGGAAAAGCAGCGCCATCCCGTAAAGCTGCAGCTTGTCTTTCAGCGGGAAGCCCTTGGTGTAAATCGCGCTGGAGACACAGTTGATCAGCGTCATCAGAATCGGCAGGGCGTTCAGCGTAATTTCCCCGATTTTCAGCAGATGATCCGGGGAACCAAGGTCCCGGATGGGGCCGAAAACGGCGCCGGTCAACGGAGAATAATGGCTCAGAAAATCGTAAGCCGCGATGAAGAAGGGAATCTCCAGCATCAGCGGCATAAAACCTTTCAGGACATAATACGGCTTATAGTTGTTCTGGCGGTAGTAGGTCTGCAGCATCATGAACCGTTCATCGCCGCGGAATGTCTTTTTGATATGAGAAACGACGGCGGACAAATCTTTTTCCTGCTTCCGCTCCATATCCTGGATGGCATCCGCCCGCCGGTACAGCGGCAGAAGCAGCAGATTCATGACGATACTCAGAAGGACAATGCACCAGCCATGGTTATGAAGAAGCTCAACGCAACCCCTGTAAATCAGTTCATATAAGAGTTTCAGAGGTCCGATCAGCAGCTGGTACAACATTGAAAAAACTGACATCACACATTCATCCCTTCCGACGGGCAATACTATATCATAGTGCTTTCCCAAATACAACACAGGCGCCGGAAATCACAAGGAAGCAGATCCGGCATCCCGTTGATTGAAACCCATACCTGTTTTTGCTATAATTTCCCGGACCGTTTCCGGGAAACCGGACGGCCGGAACGGATGACCGCCATGGGGGAACGATGATGAGAACAAGGCGTAACGGATTGCTGCACACCATTTTCCTGGCAGCAATATGCGGAATTCTGTCGTTTTCATTCTTCCTGATCCGGGAACATGGCTTTTTCACGATCGCCAATGATTTTGACCTCCAGCAGATTCCTTTCAGCATTGCCCTGCACAACGCGCTGGGGGAAGGGAATATTTCGGGCTGGATCTGGAATTATGACCTGGGCCATTCCATTATCCAGGGATTCAGCTTCTATGAACTGGGGTCGCCGTTTTTCTGGCTGTACATGCTTTTTCCGTCCAATTGCCTGCCGTATCTGATCGCCTGGCTGTACATCCTGAAGTATGTGGCGGCGGCCGCCTTTGCGTATTCCTATCTTTCCCGCTTTGTTTCCGACAAACGGAATGCGGTGATCGGGGCGCTGCTGTATGCCTTTTCGGGTTTCCAGGCGGTTAACCTGATGTTTTATCATTTCCATGACGCGGTCGCACTGTTTCCGCTGATGCTGACCGGCCTTGAAAAGTTTGCCGAAAACCCGGAGAAAAAGCTGTTTTTTGTTTTTTCGGTTTTCACTAACTGCCTGGTGAATTATTTCTTCTTTATCCAGAACGTCATTTTTCTGGCCATCTATTTCTTCTTCCGTTTCCGCAGGGGAACCCTGAAAAAAACGATTTCCCTGGCTTTCCGGTGTATGCTGTGCGGACTGTGGGGCACCGCGATGGCAGCCGTTCTGTTCATCCCCAGCATCCTGTACATTATCCAATCCACGCGGATCTATTCCCAGGGATTTATGGCGCTCGTGTGGCCCCGGTATTTCCTGTATGTCGTCCGGGGAATCTTCTATCCCGGGGAGGCGATGAACAACCAGTCGTCCCTGTTCCCCGTGGAATGGCGTTCGGTCGGATGTTACCTTCCGATGGTTGGCTTTTCCCTGTGCACGGCATATATCCTGAAGAAACGTGACTGGCTGACAGGCGTGATCCTGCTTCTGCTGCTCATGTCGTTTGTTCCCATTCTGTCGGGCGTGTTTAACCTGTACAGCGAATGGTATTATCGCTGGTGGTATTATCTTGTGTTGATGAGCGCGCTGGCTAGCATCCGCGTGCTGGATCAGGAGAAAGAATATAAAATCGGGACCGCAGCAGGGATAACGACTCTCATATCTGCCGGGTTGTATCTGTATATCCGGTTTGCGCCATATCCGGAAAATGATCCGCTGGTTTATCAGCCGGACCAGTTTTTCCGGTTTGCCGCCGTTGCCGTTTCCGGGACCGCCTTTGTATGGATTCTTTGGAAAATGCGGAAACCCGGGTCCAAATGGCTGCTGCCGCTGGTCTGCCTGTACGCGGTTATGTCCACTTCGCTGGCGCTATATTATTTTAAAACCGGATCGGACGCGGACAATACCAGAAACATGATGGAAGCGGGAATGCAGACGGAAACGCTGGACGAACAGTACAGGTACGCGGGCGGAAACAATATTTTCAACATGACCGGCAGAGCGGCCGGCAC
>JAEEGL013923055.1_pt1 | contig 47423 bp, 23 predicted proteins | sample 9134231 | NCBI WGS metagenome assembly JAEEGL01 (sample SAMN16246548, study PRJNA631951) | gut metagenome | biome: gut microbiome; feature: rumen; material: fiber-attached | host: Bos | place: Iran: Karaj | collected 2018-10
AATATTATTTAAATGAAAAAAATAATATTTATATTTAATAAAGTGCAACAAAATATATATATTTTTAATGATAAAAGGGGATTGGGGATTGGGGATTGGGCCCAATCCCCAATCCCCAATCCCCAAAAAAATTTTTATTTTTATTCTCGATATTATTTATTAAATTTTCACGAAAAATATTTATTTTATTATAAATTAAAATAGAAGAAATATTAATAAAAAGTTGATTTTTTTTAATTTAATTTTTATTTTATTCATCAAAAAAAATTAAAAAAAAAATATCATTAAAAAAATTTAAGTTTCTTAAATAAAAAAACATTGTATTATACAAAATTTTTTTTCAAAAAAAAAAAAACATTAAATAACAAAACAAAACAAACTTATTTTTGTATACTTTTTTTTTCATCTAATTCGATAAGTTGTTTAATAAAAAAAGTTAATTTACACATCATTTCAGTTTCACTGATACCAATATTTATTCGATTTTCAATTGAAATATAATTATCTTCAATTTCTTCCCAATAAAATACATTTTTATTATTTAATTTATCAATATCTTCATTATTTAAATTATTTAATTTTAAATCCATTTTTATTTTCATTCCATTTCCAATAAATGAAGGATTACAAGTTAAATAACCTAATTTTTTATTAAATTCAAAGTTTATTTCTCTTCCAAATTCATTTAATATTTTTATTATATGAATGAAATTTTTCTCAATTTCTTCTCGACTTTCAAATTTTTCTATTTTTAAAAATAATTTAAAATGATCTAAGTCATTTATTATTCCAAAAAGATATTCAAAATCATAATCTATTATTCCTCTAAATTTAGGATAATTAGGATAATATTTTTTAAATTTATTATTATATAATATAGGAATTTCATTTTCTTCTATTATTTTTTTTGCTGTTTCATCTTCTAAAGAATAATAAGTTCCTATAAAATTTTTAGAATTTATTTTATCAAGAGCATTCTTAATAATATTTTCAACTTTCTCTAAATTATCTTTAAAGTATATATTACTTGAAAAAGGAATATTTTTTAAATTTCTATAAACATTAACTTCTAAGTTTTTAATTCTTTCAATATCACTTTTATTTAATTCTCCATAATTATCTAAATTTTCAGGTTTTGATATATGATATTTATCTTCAAGATTAAATAATTGAGAAAAAAGAGTATATTTAAGAATAAAAGGAGTAAAAGCATAATATTCAAATTTATCATATAATAAAGGAAAATTATTATTTTCATTTTTAATATAAAGATCAAGTACATCGTTAATTGTTCTTTTATATGGTGAAAAAACATTTTTTAATTTATCAAATGATGAATCATAAGCTAATTTAATATAATTGTCTTCTTTTAAATTTAATTTTTTTAATTCTGTTTTTTTCTTTTCTTCACATAATTTAATTAAATCAAAAAATTTTCCAAAAAATTTAATCATAAATTCAACTTGACTTTCTTCTTTTAAATGACAATCTTGATAAGTCATAAAAGTCTCTTTTGACTGTAAAGTTTTAGTGAAATGTAAATTTTCAATTTCATCTTTAAAATTTTCTAAATCTATTCTATTAATTTCAGCATAAATTCTAAATCCTCCTCCTAATAAAGATATATTTGAAGTAATATAACCATATTTACAACTCATAAATTCTATTCCCAAAGAAATTCTTTTCATTATTTTTAATCCTTTATTATATAAATTTATAATATTTAAGTTTCCTTTTTTTTTTTCACCTTTAATCCATAATTTAAAATGATTTGAAAAATTAATAAGAATTATTATTGAGCCATCCTTATTTGAATAAATTGCTCTATTTGTTTCATCATATGATTCATCTATTAAAGCTGCTTTTTCCATAAAATCTAATTCTTCCCTTAATTGAGGTTCATTTTCAATTAATGGTAAAAAATTATATATTTCTTTAAAATCTTCTTCAAAATATCCTTCTTTTTTCATTTTTAATATTTCTTTAGTAATTACTTGTCTTATTTGCTTTCTATTACCATAATTACAATTAATTGAATAACCATCTATATTTCTATTAAATTCAAATAAAACTCTGTTTAAATGCTCTTTTAATTCATTAAATATATAAACATCATTTTCATCACAATAACTTATTGAGTTAATATCTAAAGAAAATTTAGGTAAATGTTTTTTGGAAATATTATGAACATCACAAATAATATTATTTAATAAATCTTCGAAAGTATTTATACAATCATCATCAACAATGCAACATCCAATTTTATCATCTCTTGAATTATTTGATAATTTAGTTAAATCATTTATATTATTATTATATAATGTTTTTTTAGTTTTTATTTTATTCCACATTTCTTTAGTTAAATGTTTGCTTAAAACATTATTTGTTTTAAATTTTGGATATTTCACTATTGGAATACCTTGAGGATAAGGAGGAGGAATATTAATATTATTTTTTGTTTTTTCATCTTCTGATAAAAGACCTGTTAAATATTTTATCATAAATATTATTGGATTTTCTATTTGAGATTGAATTAATGAATTTGTCATTTCTGCTATTATTTTTTCAAGTTGAAATTTTTTAATATAATTTTCATATACATCTTTCTTTGATTTTATGGTTGAAGAATTATGGGGGTTACTCATTTATTTTTTATGATATTTATTTATTCGGATGAAAATTATTAATTTTTAAATTAATTTTTCTTTCATCAATAATTATAAAATAATATATTAATATATCAGTTTATTAAATAAATCACACTAAAATCAAAATATGAAATAGGTGAAATTAACTTAAGATTTTTCAAAAATAAATTTTTAAAATCTAACCAAATATATTTATTTTTTTTCTTATTTTTAAAATATTTTTATTTATAAATTTTAAAAATATTTAACCTGAATTTTACCAATCGAATATTAATAAATCATATTATAATATTATTTTAAATAAAAAAATTAAATTTAATTTTCATTAATTTGACGACCTCCATTCTCATTTCTACTCCCATGAAAAGAAGAAGCAATATAATCTTTATTAATATAACTTTGTAATTGAATAGGAAATAAATCAAAATATTCTTCTTTATCATTAAATTCACCAATTTGAATTAATTTTTCAATATTAATTGAATTTTTAATTATATCTTCACAACTTAAAGTATTAAAAACTAATTCTTGACAATCATTTAAAAATTTAGCTTTTGGATTATCAGTGAAACAAACAGAACATAATAAATCAAAAAATTTTAATTTAGGGAAATTTAACATTATTTTTGGCTTTCTAAAATTAGGACTATTAAAATTTCCATTATTATTACTATTATTATAAGATAAATTTAAATTATTTTGATTAATATTATTATTATTATTATTATTATCATTATTTTTTTTATTCATCACTTCTATATTATTCTTTTTTGAAGAACTTTTAAGTAAATTTAAAGCTTTATTATTCCCAGTAAATTGTTTAAGCATCATTTGACTAGAATTTGTCAATTTATTAATAAAATTTTTATTAAAATTATCAGGATATAAAACAGAATGTTTAAGACAACCTTTATAAGCTCCTTTTTTAGGATTGAATATTCCAGTGATAATTTCATAAAAAAAAAATTGTTCATTATATGCAGAAATAATAAAACTACCAATAAAATTTAAAAATGATAAAACTCCACCAATATTAGCACAAACTTCTTGTAATTTTTGATATTTTCTTTCATATCTTTGTCTTTGCCCTTTATTTATCGAAAAAAAAAATCCTCCTAATGGTTTATTAAATTCTTTTCTTATATTAGTTGAATATCTTGTTTTTGTTGGAAAAATAAATCCTTTATATTTTTTCTTTTTTTCAAAAACTAAACCATTATCAGAATAATATGATATTTTCTCAAAAAAATAAGTTCTATTTGTCACAGTTCCTAAATTTAAATTTACACTTTCTTCTACGAAAGTTTTTAAAAGAGGATTTTTATGATTATAATTATTTACATAATGAGTTTGTGAAATAAGGTAAAATTCCAAAAAATGATTATTTAATTTATTTACTATTTCTTCTTCTGATTTACATGATAAATCTTTATTTTTATCGCATAAATAAATTTCTAAATTTAAATATGAATGTATTCCTTTTTCTAAGTTTGATTTCATTCTTCCGGTTTCTGAAGGAACTAAACAATAAAACGATGAAATATTTTGAATTTTATCTACTTCTTTTATGGATTTATCTATATTTTTTTCTGAACATTTTTCAATTTCAAAATTTTTTTTTTCTATATCTAAATCATTTGATAAATTTACTTCATGATATGTTGCTACAAATTTTATTTCATTTTCATATATTTCAATATCTGAATTAATTTTAAATGCAAATAAGGAATTTGATATATTATAATAAAATTCATCTATAAATGATTCTTCTTGAATTGCAATAAATATGTTTTCTCTTGAAATTAATTTATAACAAAAATATATCAATAATGCAAAGACTAAACCAAATACTAATAAAGATAATAATGCTCCTATATATGTTTGATAACTTTTATGTCCTTTTATATATAAAACTTGAGATGGAGCTAAATAATCAAATGATTTTAAAAAACGGAAAAAACTCATTTTTTAATTATTTAAAAAGAATTTGATTTATAAAAAGAAAAATTATTATTTTTCTTAAATTACTTAGTATAATAATTTCAAATTATATCAAATTAAATAAAATCATTAGATTAATCAAAAAAAATGAAAAATAAAAAATATTATATATATAAAAAAAAATAACTGCTTATTTTATAAATAAAAAAACTTTTATCCTGATTTCAAAGTATCAATAATACTTAATTTTCCTTTAATACTATTAATAAGTAAATCACTTAAATGATTGCTTAAATCAGGATTTTTATAAGAACCTCCTTTAAGCTTTAAAATTTCTTCATCTCTTTTTGCTTTTTCTTCAATATATTTAATTTTACTTTGTATAACTTCAATATTTTCAAATTTATTTCCAGTTTTATTTGCTAATTTATCCCAATTAAAATAATTAATTACATTATTTTTATTTGGTTTTTTTTCTCTTAAAACTTTTAAATAATCGAAATCTTTTGGTAATTTTTTGGGATATTTTCTTATTATTATATTAATTCTTTTACTTTTATTATTATGATGAATATTTATTTCACTTATTGATCTTAACATTCTTTCATAATTTTTTTCGTAATCTTCATTACTTTTTAATATTTTATTTCCTTGTTTAAAATAAATATTTTCTTTTTTTCTTTTTTTTAAGTATTTTAGTTTAATATATTTAACTCTTGATTTTCCTCTTAAATTACTTATTCTAAATATTCTTTCTTTTCTTTCTCTTAATAATTTCATATTAATTTTATTAATTTTTGGAACTTTTTCAACGGAATATTTTTCTCTTTGAATATGATTTATTTTTTTTTTTAATTTTTCATTTTCTTCATTTTCTTTTATTTTATTTTCTTCATCTTTTAAAACTTTTAATATAGGACTTTTATATGTAGGAATTATTAAAGATCTATTTTTCCACATTTCTTTCATATTTTTAGTTTTTTCAATCATATCTTTTTTAACTAAAATTCTATTTTCTTCAAATTTTCTTTGTAATTCTTTTATTTCATCCTTAGATACTATTTTCTTTTTTTCTAATTTAACTTTTTTAATTTCTCTATTTAATTCTGATTCATATTTATTTTTCATTTTATAAAATAAATATTCTCTCTCCTCATTTTTTGATTGGGCATTAATGAATTTTTTTGTTTTTTCTAATTGATTATTTATTTCTTTTTTTCTCTTTATAATTAATTCTCTTTCTTTTTCTCTTTGAGACATTAAAAATTGTTTTTTTTCTTCTTTTTCTTTGTTTTCTAATTCTTTTAATTTTTTAATTAACTTTTCTTTTGATTTTTCTAAATCATTTATTCTATTTTGTTTAGATATATTACTTTGTCTTTCTAATTCATAAATTCTTTCATTATTAAAATTATCATTTTCATATTTTTCTATAAATCCTTTTAAATTTAGTTGCTTATTTATTTTGTTTTCTTCACTTAAAATATTATTTATTTGTAATTGAATATCTTCTAATTGATTATATAAAAGAATTTGTTTATTTTTTATTTTTTTTAATTCTTCATCTCTTAATTTTTTATTTAATTCTAATTGATCTAAAGATTCATTTTCCATGACAATTTCATTTTGATTCAATTTATACAAATTATTTTTTATTCCTTCTTCTTTTTTTTTTAATTTATGAATTGTTTTTAATGATTCACTATGAAATATTTTATTTGATAATGGAATTGATGTTATATAAGATGAATTTTGTATTAAATCTGAAATATCTTTTTTATTCTAATTTAATAAAAAATTATTTTATTGTATTTTACATTTGATATTTCTAATTCATTATTATTCATTTCATCTTGTATTTTTAATAATGAACTTTCTATTTGGTTTGATACTCCTTTTATTATATTGTTTGAAAATTCATTCAATTCTCTTTTTAAATATTTATTTGTTTCATTATCTATATTAAGATTTCTAAAATATTATATAAATTAATTGTACTCTTTATTTTCAATATCATCTAATTTTCCTTTCTTGCTGTTTTCATTTGTATTTTTAATATTATCATCATTCTCACTATTAATTTCATTATTGTTTTCATTAATATTTTCATTATTTTCATTATTTGTTTCTATATTTATTTCAATATTTTCTTTATTATTTTCATTATCATTTTCTTTATCATCTTTTTGATTCTTTTTTAATTTTGTTAATTCTTTGACATGTTTATTTATTTCATTATCATTTTTTTCTTTTCTATTATTAACATTATCTCCTTTATTTTCTTTAGAATCACTAGTATTATTAATAACATCATCTTTTTTCTGACATTCATGAACATTAGGTATTTCTTCTTCATCAAAATAATCATTATTCATCTTTATTAAATTATTGTTATTATAATTTCTCTACATAAAAATTATATATATTCATTTAAATTAATATTTTTATTAAAAATGTATGTTCAAAATAAACATTTAAGAAGAGCTTACAGTAAAAGTTTTTTCATTCCAAAATATTCTCATTATCGAGCAGTATCTCAAAATTATATAAATGATGGAAGTTTCTTTTTAAATGAACCTACACAAAATATTATTTTACATACAAAAAATAACATCGATACTCTTCTTTCAAATTTAGGAGGTAGTAATAATTTAGAAAAAGAAATTAATTTAAATAATCAAAATAAAATTTTAGTTAATCAAAATAATCTTTTTAAAGAAAGAAATGATAATTATAGATTAAAGAAACTTTATCATAAAATTCCTCATGTTACTAAAAAAGGTATAAATAATAATAATAATTATTATAAATGTTCTGGAATGAGAAACGGAAAAAATTATTTACAAAGAAATTTAAGTGCTAATCATTATAATAAAAATGATATTTTAAATTTTGTTGATGATAGTATTAATTTTACCAATGAAAAAAATTTTTTAAATAATTTTGATTTTGATCAAAGTAATTTTGATACTACTAATTTTGGGAGAAATGATTTTAAAAATAATATTGAACAAATAGAAAATATAAATTATGAAAATAATAATATGTATATAGATAATAAATTTGGAAATGTTAATTATAATTATTCTAAAAACATAAATTTAAATGATAATAATTATTATAATGAAAGTAATGAAAGAAATAAATATGATAATAATAAAAGAAATAATTATGAAAATGATATTATTAATATGAATTATGAAAAAAATGATATTAAAAGCAATAATTATGAAATTAATAATTATAAATATAAAAATAAACAAAATAATAAGATATATGAAAACTATAATAATAATTATGAACAAATAAATCATGAAAAGAATAATTTTAATATTAATAATAATGAAAATAATAATTTTGAAAATATCAATGTTTTAGATAGTAATAATTTAGAAAAAACAAATTTTGAAAGTAATATTTTCCAAAAAAATAATTTTGAAACTTTTGAAATGAAGAAAGACAATGAAAAAAATAATAATTATAATAATTTCAACAAAGATAATAAAGAGAATAAAAATTATAATGACAATAAAATTAATGAAAAAAAGAAAGATAATAAAAATATTATCCAAGATAATAAAAATAGTATCCAAGATAATAAAAAAATTATCCAAGATAATAAAAATAATAAACAAACAAGTAATCGAGAAAAAAGTAATTCAGATCGTGTTAATCATAGAAAATTTCAAATTATAGAAAATAATAAAAAACAAAATAAAAAGTCAGAAAATGAAGAAAAAAAAATAAATAAAAAAAATGAAAAAGGAGAAAATAAGAAAATAAATTTAAAACCTTTAAAAAAATATTTACATATAACAAATGAAGCAAATATTAATCTTATTGAAAAAACAGAAAATCAAAAAATTCAAAGTTTAAAAAATAAAATTAAAAAAGAAAAAGAAGAAATAGAAATTAATTTAAAAAATATTAAAAATGATAAAAGTAAATTAGAACAAAATTATAATAATTTAATAAAAGAAAAAAAAGATATTGAATTAAAATTAACAAATGTAAGTAAAGAAAAAGATAATTTACAAAAAGATTTAGAAGGAATAAATAAAGAGAAAGAAAATTTAAAAGTAGATTTAGAAAAAGTAAAAAAAGAAAATTTAAATCTTAAAGAAAATTTCAATGGAATAAATAAAGAAAAATTAAATTTAGAAAAAGACTTTAATTTAATAAAAGATGAAAAAAATGAAATTTTAAATAATTTAAATACTTTAAAAAAAGAAAAAGAAATTTTAGAAAAAAATATTAATGATTATGAAAAAGAAAAATTAGAATTAAAGAGAAATTTAAATGAAAGTGAAAAAGAAAAAAATAATTTAAAAAACAATTATGAAGGATTAATAAAAGAAAAACAAAATTTAGAAAATAATATTTCAAATCTTAAAGGAGGAAATACTTCAATAAAAAATAATTTAGATAAAATATTAAGTGAAAAAGAAGAAATACAAAAAAATTTAGATAATAAAAAAGAAGAAAATAATACTTTATTAAATAATATGAATATTATAAAAAATGAAAATGAAGAATTACAAAAAAATTTAAATAAAATAAAAGTAGAAAAAGAAAAATTAGAAATAAACTTAGGAAATTTAAATAATGAAAAAAATAGTTTAAATAAAAATTATAATTTAATTCAAGGAGAAAATGAAAAATTACAAAAATATATTAATGATATAAAAAATGAGAAAGATAATATATTAAATGACTTTGAGAAAATAAAAAAAGAAAAAAAAAATTTAGAAAATAATTTAAATGAATTAAAAGGAGGGAATGATAATAATATAAAACAAATAAATTTACTTGAAGAAGAAAAAAATATTCTTGAAAATAATATAAAAAAATTATCTTCAGAAAAAAATTCTTTGGAAACAAAATTAAATGGTTTAACAAAAGAAAAAGAAAATTTATTAATTAATTACAATAATATAAATAATGAAAAAGAAACATTATTAAAAAATTATAATGAAATTAATAAAGAAAAAGAAACTTTATTAAATAATTATAATAATGTGAATAAAGAAAAAGAAAGCTTTGTAAAACAAAATTTAGATTTAAATAAAGAAAAAAATGAATTAGAACAAAAAATAAATAATTTAAATATAGAAAATAAGAAATATAAAAATAATATAGAAAATATTCAAAAGAATTTAAAAGAAGAAAAAGAAAAATATGAAAATGAAAAAAAAATAATAGAAAAACAATTAAATGAAGAAAAAGAAAAAGCAATAAATAATAAAAAAGATATGCAAAAATTATTATCAAATGAAAAAGATAGAATTTTAAAAGAAAAAGGAAAATCTCAAAAACTCTTTCAACAAGAAAAAGAAAAAATTATTTCAGAACAACAATTTTTAAGAAGACAAATTGAAAATGAAAAAGAAAGATTATATAAAGAAAAAGCCGAATTAAAAAAACAAATTGAAAAATTAAATAAAGAAAAAGAAAAATATTTACAAGAAAAAAAAAGTTTATCTGAAAAATTAGAAAATATAATTAAAGAAAAAGAAAAAATTGAAAAAGAAAAAAATGAAAAAATAAATAATATTAAAAATGATGAAAATAAAAAAATGAAATTAAATAATATTGAAAAAGAATATCAAAATAAATTTAATAAATTAGAAAATGAAATGGAAGAATTAAAAAAATTAAATGATAATTTAAAAGAAAATAATAATAAAATAAAAGAAGAAAGAGAACAAATTTTAAAGAAAATAGAAATTTTAGAAAAAGAAAAAGAAGATTTTAAATTACAAAAAGAAAAATTAAATAATGAAAATAAAAGATTAATGTTAGAAATAAATAAATTAAATTCAGAAAGTGAAGAATTAAAAAATAATAATGATGATTTATATCTTACTAAAATGAATGATGAAGCAATTAAATTAAATTTACAAGAACAAATAAGTAAATTAAATGATATTAAATTAAAATTAGAAAATGAAAATAAAAGTTATTTAAATAAAATAAAAGAATTAGAAATAGAAATTGAAAGTTTAAAAAAAAAAATAGAAGATAATAATAATGAATTAAATAAAAAAAATAATATTTTAAATGAAGAAAATAAAAAAGAATTAGAAAATAAAAATATTGAAATTAATCAATTAAAAGAAAAAATTTCAAATATTGAAAAAATAAATAAAGAAAAAGAAGAAAAAGAAAAAAATAAAAGATTAAATTATAAAATTAATAATATTGAAAAAATACATTATTTATTTGAAAAAAAACCAGAAATTAATTCTCAAGAAAATAAAGAAAATTTAGAAGAAATAAATGATTTAAAATTAAAAAATGAAAAACAAGAAAAAGAATTAAAAGAATTAAAAGAAAAAATGACTTTTGAAAATAATGATTTAAAGAATGAAAATGAGAATTTAAAATTAGAAATAAATAAATTAAATGAATTAAATAAAAATTATTCTTCACAAACAAATATTTTCCAAAATGAAATAAAAGATTTAAAAGAAAAAAATGAGAAATTAAAATTAATTCCAGAATATGAAAATAAAATAAATAAATTAATAAATGAAAAAGATGAAAATGAAGGAGAAAAAATTTTATTAAATTCAGAAATTAAATCATTAAATGAAAAAATAGAAATAGGAGAAAAAAATTTATTAAATACTAAAACAGAATTAAATAATTTTAAAAATCAATATGATAATTTAAATATAAGTCATGAAAAATTAAAAGAATTAAATAAAGAAAATGAAAAAAAAATTTCTGATTTACAAAATAAATTCGAAGAATATAAAAACAATCAAGATAATATTTTATTAGAAAGACCTACAAAAGAAGAATTAAATAAATTAAAAAATGAATTAGAAAATATTAATAAAGAAAAATTAGAATTAAAAACAAATAATGAAAATTTACAAGAAACAAATAATAATTTAACAAAAGAATTAGGAAAAATAAATTTAGAATTAATGAAAATAAAAACAAATTCAAATTCTAATGATAATCAAAAAAAAATAGAAGAATTAGAAAATTTAATTAAATCAAAAGAAGATATTATAAATAATTTAGAAGAGAATAATAAAAAAACTTCGAATTTAAATATAGTAGAACAACAAAAAAATAAAATTAAAATAAATAATTTAGAAAATCAAGTAACAACATTAAATGATGATTTAATTAAATTACAAGATGAAATAGATGAAAAAAATAATAAAATAGAAGAATTAGAAATAAAAGTAAAAAAAACCGAGATTGAAAAAGAAAAAATAGAAAAAAAATTAAATGATACTCTCATAGAAAATAAAAAGAATAATGAAATAATAAAAGATGAAACAAATAATAAAATAAATATATTATTAAATGAAAAAAAAAACTTAGAAGAAAATATTTTAAAATTAAATTCAGAAATAGATAATTTAAAAGAAACAATTAATAAATATGAAAATGAAAAATTAAAATTAACAAAAGAAATAAGTAATTTACAAGATGCTTTAAATACAAGAGCAGAACAAGATATATATAAACAAGAACAAATGGAATATTTATTAAATAAAGGTTATGATGAAAAAGATAATTTAGATGAATTAAGAAAAAAAAATTTAAATTTAAGATTACAATTAAAAGATAATCAAGATTTATTAAATAGAGCTCAACAATGTATTAAAAAAGCAGAATATTTTGATAATTGTGCTGTTTATGGTAAAGTTTTAATTAAAAATTTTCAACCTAATAATAATGAAGAATTAGAAAGTTTTAATAAATTAAAAAATATATTTCTTGAAACTCAAAATGGAACTAAAAATTATTCTGGATTTGATAAAAATAATATTAATTTAGAAGGAAATGAAAAAAAGAAAAAAAAATTATTTGGTTTATTTGAATAAATTATATTTAGTTTTTAATAACTTTTATATTTTTCTTTTTTATTTTTTATTTTATGTTTAGAATAAATAAAATAATTAAAATAATATTTTATTATTTCTTTTTATTATTTTATTTAAATCTTTTTTAAATTTGAATATCATATATATTAATTTAATAATCAATTGATTATTTATAAAACAAAATCTTCTAAATTTTCAAAATCATCAATTGGATTTTTATCATATTGTTTTTTATTATTTTTAGAAATTTCAGATATATTATCATCATTTAATAAAGCATTAAAAGCTTCTTCTCTAACTCTATCATGAATTAAAGGACCTTCTTTTTGAACTACTTCTTTTTGAGCAGCCATTTTTCTTTTAAAATTTCTAGTAAATTCATCTTCTTCTTCTTCTTCTTCTTTTTCTTCTTTTTCTTCTTCTATATTGTCTTTACTAAAATTATGTTCTTTGCTTAATTTTCTATTTAAATTTTCATCTTCGTGTTTATCATCATTTTTAATTGATGATATTCCAGATGTATTTAAAATATTATCTTTAATATTATTATTATTATTTATATTATCATTATTATTTTCTTTAGGTTGTTCAAATATATTTTTTTGTTCTTGTTCTTCATCTTCAACATAATAATTATCATCATTTATATTATCATTTAAATTATTATTAATATCATTATTATTTAAGTTATTGTCTGTTATTGGATTCATTATATTTTTTCTTTCTAAATTAGATGGTAATTCTTCTTTTTCTAAAAACATTTCTACATTTTGATTATCTTCTAATTGTAAATCTTCTAATTCTTTTAATTGTTTTTCAATTTCTTTTTGTTTTTCAATTTCTTCTTGCCTTTCTATTTCTTTTTGTCTTTCAATTTCTTTTTGTCTTTCAATTTCTTTTTGCCTTTCAATTTCTTTTAATCTTTCTTTTTCTCTTAATTTTTCTAATTCTCTTTGTTTTTCTAATTCTTTTTCTCTTTCTTTTTGAATTTCTTTTAATCTTTCATTTTGATATTCTTCTAATCTTTTTTTTTCTTCTTCTTCTTTTTGTTTTTCAATTTCTTTTTGTTTTTCTAATTCTTTTAGTTTTTCTAATTCTTTTAGTTTTTCTAATTCTTTTTGTTTTTCAAATTCTTTTTGTTTTTCTAATTCTTTTAGTTTTTCTAATTCTTTTTGTTTTTCAATTTCTTTTTGTTTTTCTAATTCTTTTTGTTTTTCAATTTCTTTTAATCTTTCTAATTCTTTTAATCTTCCATTTTCTAATTCTTTTAATTTTTGTTTTTCTAATTCTTTTAATCTTTCATTTTCTTTTTGTTCAAATGGATTCTTTTCTTTATTATTTAAAAATATATTTTCTTTTTTATCATTTTGAATTAAATCATTTAATTTAAAATTGAAATTTGGTTTTCTTCCTTTATTAATTTGAACTGGTGGTAAAACTCCTTTTTGTTCTATAATATTATTTCTATTTAATTCTGAATTTTTTATTTTTGGTTCTTCTTTTTTATCATTATTTATTAATATATTATCTTTGTTTTCATTTAAAATCACATTATTATTATATTTTTCAATTGGTTTTTTATTTTCATAAATATTATTATTATTATTCTTTTCAATCGGTTTTTTAATTTCCAAATTATTATTATTATTATAATTATAAATATTATAATTATTATAATTTTTAATATTTTGAACTTGAATTTGATTATTTTTTTCATTTTGAATTTTTCTATAATTTTCTTCTTCTCTTATTTTAATTTTTTCTTCTTCATTTTTTTTTTTAATTAATTCTCTCATTTTTTTTTCTTCTTCTTTAGCCTTTAATTCTTCATTTTGCATTTTAATAATAGGTTCATAAATTTCATCAATTTGATTTTTTAATTTTTCATTTTTAGTACTTTCAATTTTAAATTCTCTTAACAAACTTAATTTTTCTTTTTCTTTTTCAAATAATATTTTTTCTTTTTTAGAAATAGCATTTTCATATTTAGATTTATTAGTTTCAAAAGCACTTTCTAAAATTTGAAATTTTTTAGATAAATTTTCTTTAGTTTTCTTTTTCTCTTTTTCTTCTTTTTGAGCTTCAGAAACTTTTTTAAACTCAGTAATATTATACATATCTTTTGCCATTTCTTCAATTCTATTTTTAAAATTTTTTAATTCTTCTAATTTAGCATCATAATCTTTTTGTTTTTGTTTATTTTTTTCTATATTATGAACTACTTTATCATATTCTTTTTTTAATTTTTCATAATCATTTTCAAATCTTTTTAATTGAACTTGTCTTGTATTAGGATTTTTTAATTGTCTTTCAAATCTATATTCATTTATTTTTTGTAATTGTTTTAAATTATGATTTTCTCTTTCATAGAAATTAATATCACTAATTATTTTTCTTTTTTCAAATTCTAAATTTTCTTCTAATTCAGGATTTTTAAATTTATTTATTTTATCTTGTAATTTCAAATATTCATTTTCATATCTATTAATTATTTTTTCATTATTAATTGAAGGATCTGAAATTTGTTCATTTTCTTTATTATTATTATTATTACTATATTTTGATTTTACTGTTAATTTAGTTCCTTTTGTTATTAAAGTTGTTATTTGATTTAATTGAGTAAATAAAGATAACATTTTTACATTTTGTTTACTTAAATCAATTTCATTTTCTGTTTCTGATTCTATTATTGAATCTATTTCACTTTTTATTTTTAAATATAATATTTCTGCTTGTTCATAATATGGAATATTTTTTCTTTGATTTTCTTTATTGTTATCATTATTATTTATACTATTTTGAGAATAATTTGATTTGTAAAAATTTGAATTATTATTATTTGTTTTTTTCTTTATTGTTGATGTTAAACTTGGATTTTTACTTATTGTTTTTTTTTCTAATTTTACTTCATTTGTATCTGTTCCTTTTTCTTTTAATTCATTTTTCTTTTCTTTTTCTTTAATAGCATTTGTTCCTGTAATAAAAGTTCCTTCGTCTTCAAAATCATTATATTCTTCTTCGTTTTCTTCTTTTTTATTATTATTATTATCATTAATTATATTTTCATTATTTTCATTATTTGAATTATTTAAATTGTTATCTTCTTCTTCATTTGATTTATTTAAATAGTTCTCTTCGTTAAAATCATTAGAATTTTTTTCTTCATTTAAATCATTTAAATTATTCTCTTCTTCATTATTAACAATTTCATTATTATTATCTTCTATTTTTTCATTTGAATCATTTAAATTGTTATTTTCATTAATATCATTATTAATATTATCAATGGGAATTTCTTCAACTTTTTCATTTTGAAAATTATTATCTTCTTTAATTTCATTTTCATTATCTAAATCTTCGAAAATATTATTTGAATTTTTTTTACTATTATAATAAACTCCAAAATCTTTAGTTCTTGGTTGATCAGAATCTAATAAATCATCAATATCAAAATCGTTTTTGTTTTTATTATTTTCATTTTTATTTAATTTTTCATCTACTTCAACATCATCAAAATATAATAAATTATCATTATCTTTATTATTATTATCATTTAACATATTATTTTTAACATTTTCATCATTATTATTTGAATGAATATTATCTTCTCCATAATCTAATAACTCATCTATAACATCATCCATTTCGTTTTTTAATTTAAGTTATTTTCAATTAATTAATTAAAAATAATTTAAAAAAACAACTAATTTTAAATCAATAAAAATTGATTTGAAAAATAATAAAAATAAAAAGATAAAAAATTAAATAATAATTTTTTATAAAATAAATTTCCTATAATACTTAATATCAAATAAATTAAATGGAAGAAAGAGAAAGTATAGAAGATGATTTTAATGAAATTAATGATAAAATTCCTTTTATTCATAATACACAAACTTATATTAAAAAAAGAAATTTAAATAAAAAAATAATATTATCTGAAGCTCCTCATGAAACAAGTTATAATAATAAAAAAAAACAAAAATATTTTTCAAATTCAAACGATGAAAAAGTGTTTAAAATTGCTTTAGAAAAATATGAAAGTAATCAAAAGAAAAATAATATTATTAATACTAATAATAATAATTATTTTTCAAATAAAAATAATATAAAAAAAAAATCAAATATACAATTAAATAAAGATTTAATTAAATATGCAGAGCCTAGATCAACAGTAAAATTTTCTTATAAAATTCAACCGAAAATTTTAGATAATAATAATGAAAGTGAAAGTGAAGAAGAAAGTACAAGTGAAAATTGTATTCAATATAAAAGTAAAAATGATACTCAAATTACAAGAACAACAAATCAAACTTTATCAAAAGAATCTATTAATTTTAATTTAAAAGAAAGTAATATTAATTTAGAAGAATATGATTTTAAAATTGATTCTAATTTATTAAATTTTGAAAATTTTGTTTTCATTGATAATTTATATATGGATTTAAAAAAAGATTTAGAAATTAATAAAATGGAAATTATTCAAAATAAATTATCGATTTTAAAGGATTTTTTTGAAGTTTTTAATAATAAAAATATTATTGAGTTATTTCAAGTTTTTGAAAATTATTCTGATAATAATATTATTCAAAAATGTGTGAAAGAATTTATTTTACTACAATATATATATTTGTTTATTTTTATTATTATTATTATATTTGAAGAAAATAAAGAAATTTATTTATCTGGAATTAAAAATTGTGCTTTTTATTATTCTCAAAATTATTTATCTTTTGTTTTAATATGTTTAAATAAAAGTCAATTAACTGAAGAAAAAAAAAATGATGAAAATTATAATAAAATAATAAAAAAATTAGAAGAAAATAAAACATGGTTAAATAACTTAAATTGTAAAAAAATAATCTCAAACAATAATAAAATCTCAAAACAAATAATGAAAAATATATTAAATACAATAAAGGATTATTACAATAATAATGAAAACTTAAAAGAAAAATATCCTTTTATAGAAAGTAATATAAATTTATTGAATGCACACATAAAATCTTTAAAAAAATTAAAAATAAAAGAAACAATAAATGAAATATTCCAAAATCAAAATATAAAAGAATTATTAGAAAATACAATAGATCAATCTTATTTAAATAAGAATAATACAGAGAATGAAAATGAAGAAAATAAAGAAGAAAAACCAACTCCACCATATTTAAAAAAAATAAATGAAAAATATAAATATACTTTAGTTTTAGATTTAGATGAAACTTTAGTTCATTATGTAGAAGATGAAGAATCAGCATATATACAAGTAAGACCTGGAACTGAAGATTTTATTTTAGATTTATCTAATTATTATGAAATAGTTATTTTTACTGCTGCTTTAAAAAATTATGCTGATATTGTTATTGATAGTATTGATCCTAATAAAAAAATAATTGCTAGATTATATAGAAATCATACTATTAAAGTTGGAGATATTAATTTTAAAGATTTAAGTAAATTAGGAAGAGATTTAAAAAAAGTTATTATTATTGATAATAATTCATCGAATTTTGGTTTACAACCTAAAAATGGTTTAAAAATTAAAGATTTTGAGGGTGATGAAAATGATGAAGAATTAGATTATTTAAAAGAAGATTTAATTCAATTATATAATTATCATCCTGATGATGTTAGAGTTTATATTCCTGATATTCAAAAAAAAATGGATAAAAGATGTGAAAATAATAATGATATTTGTTTATAATTTTGAAAATTAAATATAAAATTTTTTTTAAATTATAAATTTTTGTAGAATTTATATTTTAATTATTTAATATTTTAATGAAATTATTTTTTTTTTAATTTTCTTATTGTTTAAATGATTTGAATAATATATTATAAAATAAATTAAGTGAAATATATAATTTAAATTGAAATTTTTTTGAAAAATCAAAAGCTTAAATTAAATTATTAATTAAAAAATATATTTTCTTAAAAATCTTTTATATTTCTTAAATTCCAAAAAAAAATTAAAACCAAAATAAATAATAAGTTTGACTTTATATTGAATTTTGAAAAAATTTTTTTTCATTGAATTTAATTGAAAAACACCTTAAATCTTTCTTTATAAAATTTATTTATTTGTTAATTATGGCAAAAGAAAATATTCAGATTAATGAAAATAGAGATTGATTTGAATTTTCTAAAAATAAAGTTTTAATAATGTTAAAATTATAATATTAATTTTGGTACGATTTTGTTTTCTATTTGAAAATATAATAAATAATAATAAGTTTATTATATTTATAGTTAAAAATTATATTATTTTTAAATGCCAAAGAATGAGGAAAATTTATTAAAAGAAAAAATAACTTCTTTCTTTAATTCAAATTTTAATAAATTATTTAGTAAATTTGAAAATGATATAAATAAAATAGAGGAAATTAAATATGATTTTTATGATAATTGCATTAAAGAATATTCATTGTTAGAAGAAAAATTAATAGAAATAAAAAATAAACCAAATACAAAAAGGGAAAGTTTAAAAAACCAAGAAAAAAATAATATAAATCATGTGAAAGAAAATACAAAGAAAAATCTACATATTTTAAATAAATCCTTTGATCATATAATAGATAATAAAAATGATATTAAAAAAAAGGATCAAAATACAAAAGGAAAAAATCATATTTTTATTAAACATATTACTAATTTTAATAATTATAAATTGAATAACAATACTCCTCCAAATTCTCAAAGAGAAAGACCTAAAACTCCAATATATCTTATAAAAGATTCTAAGAAAGATTTAAATTTAAAAAAAAATAAAAAAAATAATTCACAAAAAAAAAATGAAAAAAGTATTATTCTTGAAAATAATGATAATGTAAAAGAAGAAAACAATATTTTAACAAAACAAAAATTAAATAATAATATTCAAAATGTTAAAATTCATTTAAAAACAAAAGAAAAAATAGATAAACCTAGTTTTATATATCCAATTCCAAATTCTCTGATTAATTCAAAAATTTTATCTGGTTTATATTTATGTATTAAAAATAATTTTTTAACTGATAAAGAAAAAGCTAAATTATTAATTTCAAATAAAGAATTATATAAAATTGAAAAAAATAATCTTGAAAAAATAAGAGATATTAATAATAAAGAATTAATAGAAAAAAAAAATTTTCTTCCTTCAAAAACAGCTTTAAACAGTTTAATATTTATAACAAAAGAAGAAATCCTATCTTTGGTAAAAAGTAATTTAATTCCTTTAGAAATAACTGTGATATTTAAATTAATATATATAATAATTGATGAGAACTATAATGGAGAAGGAATTAACAAATTAATAGAAAATTTAGTAAAATTTATTCTTCCTAAATATAAGAGTAGAGAATTAAAAAATTTGTTGATAAATTACTTTAATCTTCATAAAAATTTAAATTTAAATAAAACAAAAATTGAAAAAATCAGAAATATAATAATCAAAAATCCAAAAATCATCTCAAATAAAGATATTAAAAAACTAAATAGACCTATATCTTATATTACATATTTATTAAAAGAAATTAATGATTTTATAAATCAAAATTATAATTAATATTATAAATAATAAATTATTATTTTATTATAAAAAAAAATTTATATAAAAAATTCAATATTATTTTAAGAAAATTAATATAATGAAAAATAAATGTTAATATTAATTATTCAATATATTTTTTACTAATAAATATAAATTATATATATAATTCAAATATAATGAAAGATGATTATAAAAAATCATTTTCAGAAAAATATCCAAAAAAAGAGAATCAAAAAAATGATGAGCAAAAAGATTTATTATCAATAACAGAATTACTCTTAACATCAAAAGAAAAATTTAAATTAAAATCAATAGATGATTTAAATGAAAGATCAAAAGAATTAAAACATATCCAAAAAATTGATGTTTCAGGGAATTATTTATCAAAAATTATTTTAAAAAATTTTCCATCATTAAAGACTTTAATAGCATCAAAAAATATGATTCAAGAAGTACATTTAAATATACCACAATTAAGAATATTAGATTTAAACTCTAATTTAATTAAATCAATTCCAGATTTTACTAAAACTCCACAATTAAGAGAATTAAATTTATCAAAGAATTTAATATCAACAATAAAATTAGAAGATGTTAAAATTTTAAAAAATACTTTAATTAAATTAGATCTTTCATATAATAAAATAAATTTTGATTCTGCAAATGAATTTATTTCAATTGTTGATGGTTTAAAATTTTTTGATTTATTAGAATTTTCAATCCAAGGTAATTTATTTAATGAACAAAATGATGCTCTTAAAAATTCATATAAAACATTTTTAAAACTTAATTTTAAAAAATTATTATTGCTAAATGGAGAAGCTGTATCTTCAACAGAACAATTAATTGTAAATCAAGATGAAGTAACTAAACAAATGTTATTAGAACAAGATTTTCAAAATAGAAATAAAAAAAATTTATCAGATGATGAAGAAATTAAAATTAATGTAAAAGATACTATGTTATTAAGAAAAAATAATGTTGAAGAAAAAGAAAATTTAAGAGAATCTAAACCTTCAGTTAATGCATCTGAAAATCAATCTGAAAATGCTGTTGCCTTTTCTGAAACTGTATTAAAGTTTATGAAAATAAATAAAATTATAAATCAATTAGTAATGTATAATGGAGAAAATCAAAATTTATATTTTAAATTATTAAATGAAGTAAATGATGCTATACAATTTAAAGAAAAATTAAATAAAAGAGAAGCTGAAACTATTAAAAATTTATATAATTCTTTTTTAATGAATTGTAATGAATTATTATGTTTAAATCCAAAATATGAAGATCAAATATTAAAATTATTAGCTCAATTTTCTTTAATTCCTTATTTAAATTTTTGTCAAACAACTCTTGAATTTTTAAAGTCTTATGTTTATACAAATGAAGATAAAAAATTAGTTGTTAAAGATATAATTGAAAATATTGTTGTTTCGGGTTTACAATTAAAATCTGAGATTGATTATGATATGAATAATAAATTAGTTAGTTTTTTTAAAGAGACTGAAATTTCAAGTTTTCTCTTATATCAAAATTTAATATTAAATATAATTAAAAATTTAGCAAAAAAAAATGAAGAAATTGATAAAATAGAGAAAAGAAGAAGAGAAAGAAATGGACAATATATAGGAAAAATAAGAAAAGAATCAAATTTAAAAGGATATGTAGATTTATTGGATTTTATAATAGAATATTTAAAAAGTGAAAATGAAATATATAAAGAAAAAAAATCTCAATTAAATGAAGAAATATTTAATCAAAATATTGAGAATAATGACAATAATGATGATAAAAAATCAGTTATTTCAGAAGATGGAAATATAGATAAAACAGATGAAGCTACAATAAATAGTTATATTATAGGAGAGAAAAATTTAGGTAATTTTGAATTACAAATTGGAAATGATTCAAATGAAAAAATATTAAAAATTTTAGATATTTATGAAAATTTTGAATATAAATTAAATAGTGAATATACTATTGGAGAAAAAGGAAATATATTTGGAAGACCTTTATTTGAAGAAATTGCAAATAAACATCAATTAGTTGATATTAAAATATGTTCTAATCAAAAAAAAAATCAATTTAAAGATATTACTTTTATTTATATTTTTCTTAATATTCTAAGAGAAACATATAATAACATTAAAGATTGTAAAATATATTTTCCTTCTATTATGGAAAAAGAAGAAGAAGAATATAAATTATATCATAAAAAATTTTTCAAAGAAATTGAATTATTAAATACTTTAATTTCCACATTTAATGTAGAACAATATAAATATAATTCTTTATTAATTGAATGTGATGTAGAGAAAATTATTGAAATTTTAGATAATTTTGTTAAAGAAATAATAGAAGAAAAATCAGATGGAGTTCCATATGATAAAATAATATTAAAATCAGTTTATCAAACAAAAGATTCAAGATTTATTGATAAAAGTCAAATGTTTTTTCAAGATTTACCTAAAATTTTAGATTGTATAGGAACTTTATTAGCTTTTTTAAAAGAAAGAGAATTTAAATCAAAAATTGATTCTAATATTTTAGATAAATATTATTATGTTTTAAAACAAGAACAAGCTGATCCTTTTATTCTTATTGGAACTTGCAAATTAATGAATAATATTTTAAAATGTCATCATTTTTATAATAATGAATTAACTTTTGCAAAAGTTTTAGTTAATTCACATAATTTTGAAAATTTATTAAATTTTATTGATAGAAATAAAAAACAATATGTGATAGCAATTGAAAAAATAGAATCTGAGAAATTAATTGAAGAAAGGAAAGAAAAAAAAGATAAAAAATATGATAATAAAGTTAAAGTAAAAATAAAATCAAAAGGATTAGAATTTGAATCGATAAATTCAAAAGAAATATTTGAATTCTTTTTATCAATAATTGATATATTTTTAACATTAAGTAAATTAAATTCATTAACAGATTATAAAATAATTAGAAAATTAGAAGATTTGATAATAGCATTAAAACCATCTTATTTATTTAATGTATTAGGAAATTGTTTAAAAATGCTACATAATGATGAAATACGTACAAAAGCAATAGAAACTTTATTTCATTCAGAACCAAAATATATAAGTTATGAAATAATAAAATTAATATTAGATATATTAAAAAATTATAAAGATAGTGTAACAGAAGGACAAACTGAATTTGTTTTAAGTTTATCATATTTAACTTTAACAAATAAATTATTATATGCTATTTCAAATAAAGAGGAAGAAGGTTATGATACTTTTAAACAAGCTGTTTCTTTAGGAATTAATTTTTTAGATATTAATTCACATAGACAAGTAAATGAATCAAAAGAAGAAAATCAAAAAAATTCACTTTCATCATGTATTATTGTATTTTTATCTTCAGCAAGTAGAATTCCAGAAATTTATAGTGAATTATTTAATGATAAAAGTGAAAAATTTTCATATTTAAAAAAAATATTAAGTAATGATTATTTTTTCTTTAATGAATCTACATATTATCCAATTGAAATAGAGAGAACATATTTAGGTAATTATTTATTTGTTTTATTTAATACAATGGAAAGTAATGATTCAATTCCTCCTTATTCATATCCTTTTCTAAGAATATTAATGAAAATATCTGATATAATAGGTTACTGTGATGATGCTTCATATCCTAATTTTTCTCAAAACAATGATATGGATATATTATTTAGAAAAGTATTACAAATATCTAAAGATAGATTTTTTATTAAAGTTAGAAATGAAACTCAAAATTGGTATCATTTTTATACTTCTTGTGCAAATAAATTCGAAGAAATTAAAAATCCTGAATTAATTAATTTTTTAGAAGAAGATAATGATTTTGAATATGGACATATTGAAAAAAAGGAAAAGCCTAAAAAAAAAAATATGAATTTTAAGTCTTTCGATGAAAAAGATAATAGTAATAAAGTTGATAAAAATTTAGAAAGTTTAATTTTAGATGAATTTGAAGATAAAAGAATTAAAACTTATATGAATGAAGCTTTTTTCCCAAAATTATCTATTAAAGAATTATTAAATGAGCAAGTTAATTATTTAGTTTATTTTCAGAATTTATTTTATTATTTATTAGGTGAAAATTCAAATTTAAAAGATGACACAATTCAAAATGAATTAAAAAGAAAATTCTATATTCCTATTTTAGAAAGTGAAAAAATTTTTGATGAATTCATAAATTATAAAAATTATGGTAATATAAAAACAATAATAGGAGATATAAAACATTATTCAAGTGAAATTCCTTTTTCTTCTTATTTAAGTAAAATATCAATGAGAAAATTAAAAAATAAAGACTTAGAATCTTATATGAAAAGTTCAAATCAATTAGTATTTGAATTAGAAAATCAAAAAGATGAAAAAATAAATAATTTCTTATTTAAAAATGATTTAACTTCATATGAATTATATGGAGTTAAAGAAGGAAGTAAAAGAAGAGAAATTGATGAAAATGTTAATAATCCACATTTAAGAAGTTTAATTATATCTTGTTTTTTTAGAGGAGTTTATGCTATACTAATTTCTCCTTCTATTAAAATGAGAAATGATTTTGTTATTAATATTTTTTTTGATGATAAATATAAATATTTACTTTTATTTGCTGGAACTCAAAAAATGTATATGAATTATAATATGTTTATGATTATTGAAAAATTGTTTAATATTGATAATTTACATATTGTTAAAAAAGCTTGTTCTTTTACTATTGATAAAGAAAATCCAAAAATTAATAAAATTAAGAAATTTAATGAAATTATTTTTTTCGCAGAAGAAAAATGTGAAAATTCTGAACTTAAATTAAATGCTGAATTAAATTTATTTCATAAATATTATATCACAGCACTTTATTTAGAAAGGGAAATTAATAAAAATAAAAGAACAGGATTAAATGATTTATTATTTTTATTAAATTTTGAAAGAGCTATGAATTCTTTTATCAATTCCTATTGGCAAATAAATTTCCAATATATTAATTATGAATTTAGATATAATAATATAATAAAAAAAATTTCAAAAATGGAAACTTTTCACATTTTATTTAAAGCAATTAATCAATTAAAAAGATATTCAATTTTTTGTTTTAATTTATTAAAAAAGTATATGCATAATTATTATGAAATGCAAGAAAGAGTTTTATATAATATTGGAATAGGAGAAATTGAAGAGGTTAATAAATTTATGAAAGAAAGAAAAAGAAATTATCTTTTATATCTTGGAAAAAATGAATTTGAAATCAAAAAAATTTATGAATTATTATGTTTATTTAGAGATATTGATGAAAATGTTGATATAATGATTTTATATATTTTACTTGATTTAAAATCAGAAAAATTTAATATTGAAAAGATTCTTCTTGGAAAAGATGATAATTCAATTACTCCAAGTACTATTGAAAAATTAAAAAAAGTAAAATTGATAAAAAGAATTTCTTTGAATCAAGAAATACTATATTCTAATTTTGAAAAAATATTATATGATGAAAAATTAGTAAAAACAATTACTGAAATGAATATAAATTTAACTAATAATATTATGGAATTAATTCATTTTAAAAAAGAAATTATACAAAAATATTTACCTAAAGAAGAAATTTATATTATAGAAGCTTATAAATGTATTTGTAGTGAAATAATAACACATGAAAAATTAGAAGGAAAAATTCCTGAAGATTTTATTTTAGCTTTAACAAAAGATATGATTTTTTTAATTAAAATAATATCAGTAGAAACAACAGATTCAAGTGGAGAAAAAATAACAATAAAAAAATTAGATTTTAATGATGAACCACATAAACATAAAAGTGAAGAAACCAAAAATAACAATGATAGTGAAAAAGAATATAATACAAAAAATACTTCATTTACTTTAGATATTAAATTAATAAATACAATATTTGTATATGATTATAGTAATAAATTATATATTAAAAGAGAGAATGGGACTTATTTTTCAATTTTATTTCCTTCTAATATATATACTATTTCATTTTTAAAACATATTAAAATATTAAATGGAGAAATAAAAATAATTAAAAGTGATTATTTGAAAGATTTAATTACTGAAGTAGAAAATTTAGATAATAGAATAAGTCAATTTATATCTAATAAAATAGCAAATAATATTATGACAGATACTCAAATTATTCAAAATGCTCAAAAAATTATGATTGAAGAATTAAAAAAATATTCTAAAGTTAATGTTAGAATAACTAATGCATTAGAAGAAAATATATATAAAAGCTTTTATAAAAATTGGTTTATTAATGAAAATATTATTTTGACAAGTAATGATTATATTATATATTTTTCTGATTATTGTGTATATTTAATATCTGAAGATAAAGAAATTAGGAAAAAAATTAATATTGATTTTTATGGTTCTAATGTTAAAGTAGCAGAGAAAAATATATATAAAATTCTTGATAAAATCTTTTATGCTGATATTGAAGAAGTTAAAAATAATTTTACTAATTTAAAAATGACAATTAAAGATAAAGGCAAAAAATTTGAATTATCATTTTATGAAAAATACGAAATGTTCCTTACAAATGTAAATTTAATTTATATTGATAATTTTACTATTGAAAAAAATCTTAAATTACAAAAGAAAAAAAATAAAGTAAATAAATATAATACAGATGATGGTCTTTAATTATTATAAAATTTTATAAGAATAAAATAAATTATTGAATTTAAATTTTTTATTAAATTAATTTAAATAATATAAGTATTAATCGTTGTTATATTTTGATTTAGATAAGGTTAATGGAATATTGATCAATTGTTTCCAATAAATATTTTGATATATATTTAATAAATTTTTCTTATAAACCTTTTTAGAAAGTTTTGAAGAAAAATATTTATTCATATAAATTTTTTTATTTATTTTAAAAGTACTAATTACATTTGATTTATGAAGATTTATAATATAACCAATATTTTCAGAAACATCAATCAAAAAAATTATAAATTCATTATAAGGAATCAAATTAAAATTATTTAAAAAATTATTATATTCACTAATATAACATTTTTCCCAATAAAAATTTTTTTCATGATTTATTGTTATATACTCAGCTGAATAATCTAAATTTTTTCCTCCATTATTAAAAACAATTAATTTATCATCATTAAGAATTGCCATTTTTTTTGAAATTAATTGTTCATTTAATTCAGGAAAATCATCCCAACGTTGAAATTGAATATCATATTTAAAACATAATTTTGAATATTCATTCTTCAGAAATTTACCTCCTATTAAATATATATAATTTTTATGTAAGATTGTATCAAATTCTATTAACGGCAATGTTATATTTGGTAAATGTTCTATTTCATTTGTAAATATATTTAATCTTTTAAAATGAGAACTTATTTTCTTTTCTTCTCCAAAACAATATATATATTCTCCGTTTCTATCTGATATAAAAGTCTTTGATGTTAATTCATTTAATTTTTGGAAATTGAAAATTTTTTTTAAATTTGTATCATATATACATTTATTTTTGAATTTATCTTTTATGATTATATATTTTTTTTGGTGGTAAAATGTTTTATTTAATATTGAATAAAAATAACCTTGACTTAAATAATTTATTAATGAATTTTCAAAAATTTTTTTAACTAATAATAAAATATATTGTTCTTCTTTTTTTAAATCATTTATTACTGTTTTTAATTTATGATTTTGAACTAAATAATTTGAAAATAAAGTTTTTAAAGAATTTAAAAATGAGGTTTTTTCAACTATATTTTTTTTTTTTTTAATTTCATTATTTAAAAATTGAATTTTCTCATTGACTTGGATTTTAATATTTGAATAGTTAGAATAATATTTTATATTATTAAATAAAAGATTTCTTATATTTTCATAATTATTTGTTTCAAAAGAATTTTCAAAAAAAATTTTTAAATATTCAATTAACTTACAATAATTATTATCCATTTCTTTTTTATAACAATGAAAGCGATTTTTGATTAATTTAAAATGTTTATTACTTAATTCCAAAGTAAAATTATCATGATTTTTTTCTAAATGTTCTTTATCATTTAAAATAATTTTTTTACATTTTTGGCAAAAAAATTTTTTAATTTCATTACGATTTATAAAACTCATATTATATTCTAATAAAGAGTTATTAATTTTAATATCACTATTTTTTAATTTAACTTTAATTTCACAAAAAGGACATTTAAATTTGAAAGATTTTTCTTCTTTAATATTATCATTATCATTTAATATATAATTAAAATTATCATCATTTACTTCACTATCGTCATTATTATCACTTGAAGAAGATGATTTTTCTTCATTTTCATTATTATTATCAAGATCTAAATTATTATCATCTTCTTCTTCTTCATTATTTTCTTCATTTAAATTATTATTAATTTTATTATCTAATATATTATCAGAATTAAAATTATCCAAATTATCTAATGAACAATTAAAAAATTCAAAACTTTGATTATGACTTAAATTCTTTTCACTTATTATTTTATTATCTTGACATGAATTTTGAATTATTGTATCTGATGAATCTGAGAAATTTAAATTTGTTTTTTTTTTAACATTTTCTTCATCATCACTTAATAAAATATCAATATCAAATTCTGGTCTAAATATTTTTATATTTAATTTATCAAAATAACTACATTTACTTTTGGATAAAAATGATTCATTGTCTTCATTTAAACATTCACTTTTTATTCTTTCAATACATTGAAAACATAATGTATGTCCACATGGAAGAAAATATGGAATATGTAAATTTGAAAATATATTATTACATATTTTACATTTCACTTTTTCCATTTAATTTATTAAATTGAATATTTATTTTATTAAATAATTATTTTTTAAACATAAAGAATAAAAAAATTTTTAAATTGTTTAGTATAATTATTAAATTATGGGATGTGGTTCATCTAAAATTTTAAATGAAAAAAAATATTTACATCAAAAAAATATTAAATTAGATTTTGATGATGATAATACAGAATTAAATAGAGTTCAAAACATTATATCTTTAATAACAAATATAAGAAATAGAATAATATATAAATATCATAGATTGATTTATAGAAGTGGATCTTGTTTATTCCTTCAACCAACAATAATTTTATGTTTAAAATGTATTTTTTATAAAATTTCTGCTGATTTTAATGGCTTTCAAAAGGCAAATATTGTTTATATGGAAGATCCTCCTTATTTACAAACAAATTTAGGAATTTATACTAAATATACAAAATCTATTTTATCAGAATTATTTGACTTTATTGTTGAATTAAATGGTTATAAAACTATATTGAAAAAAATAGATAAAGATTCTGCAGAATTATTATATATTGCTTTTGAAAAAAAAGGGAATCTCTCTCAAAATAATATTAATAAAATAAATGAAGCAATGTATTATTTTAAACAAATAACAAAATTAAGAGAAGATATATTAAAAGAATATAAACAAGAAGTTTATAATTATATTAAACAACCAGATTTATATATTCAAAATATAGATTATATTGGATTAGATGCTGTTCAAAATAATATATCTGATATTTATGAAATTGTTATGCTTAAAAAAAATGAAATTTCTGAATTTGATGAAGTTGATTCTAAAAAGAATAAAATGCATTTAAGCATTGATGAAGGTAAAAATGAATGGCAGAAAATAATAGACCAAGATAAAGATGAACCTTTATTTCTTTCAGAATAAAAAATAAAAAATCATTTTCCTATTTTTTATTCACAATTTTATATTTTGAAAAAAAATTAATTTATTTTGTGTTTATTGCTTCTTTTTTATCATTCAAACCAAAACATATTAACCTATTATTATTGAAATTATTATACTAATTATGAATTTTTAAATATATTATTAAATAAGTTCAAATAAATAGCTAACCTAAAATCTCTAAAACTAAATTATCTATTAAACTAATATAATTTAAAAAATATATTTGATATTGTTTGTGAATATTCAAAATATATTATTCTATTTTAGAAAACGTCAATCAATTAAAAAAGAAAAACTAAATATATTAAATATATTAAGAATAATTATTAAACATTCAATAAATTAAAAAAAATTTAAAGTCATCAAAAATTAATAAAAATTGTTTTTAATATTTCAAAGGTGGAGCATAAAATTAAAATAGAAAGATAATATAATAGAAACATAATACAAAATATATATTAAATGTAAAGAAAAGTTTAATTCTTCAAGAAATTCAAATATAGTAGAAAATTAAAATTATTTAAATTTATAGTTTAATGAAACTTTTAAAAATAAAAACTTAAAAATGAAATTCTGTAAAAAAGAAATAAATTATTTGTTTCTAAAAAGATAAAATTAACAAAAAAGAAAATAAAAAAAGAAAGTAATAAATCCAGTAAACCTCAGAGAAAAATATATAAAATTACAAAAATAATAAAATTCAAATTAAATAAATAGACTTAACTAAAAAAATAAATACACAAAAAATAAAAGATAATAATAATAACTTATATTTTTTATAATTGAAATATTATTAAATTAACAATTATTTAAAAAAAAATGTTTTATATTTCCAATACTATAATAGGAAAACTTTTCATTCTAACATCTTCAATTTGCATATTAATAATCTCAATAATATATTATTATTCAACAACACAAAATATATTTAAAGGGATATTAAAAATTAAAAATCAATTTTTATCAAATCCAATATATATATATACAGATAATAATGGTTTTACTCATATAAAAGCAAAAAATAAAAAAGATGCTTTTTTCGGTATTGGAATATCTCATGCAAGAGATAGATTATTTCAAATGGATATGTTACGTAGATTTGGAAGTGGAAAATTAAGTGAAATTTTTGGAAAGAAAACTTTGGAAGTAGATAAATTAATGAGAACTATAGGTTTTAGAAGAATTGCTGAAAAAGATGTTTTTGGTAATATATTTAATCCTAATCATACTGATATTAATAATTTAATGTCCGTATATGCTGAAGGTATTAATTATTGGGCTAATACAAATAAATTACCTATTGAATATTATTTATTAAACTTTAAATTTGAAAATTGGACTGTTATTGATAGTTTTGTTATTTTTAGATATATGGATTATTTTATGATTTGTGATCATTCTAATGAACTTTTAAATCATTTAGTCCATGATATTTTAGGAGAAGATTTTTATAATTTATTATATAAATCTACTTTATTTGATTTCCCTTATTTTAATGATACTATTATTTCAAAAGAAGAAATTGAAGAAATGAAATTGAATAATAAAAATTATAATGATAGTAATGAAAATGCTTTTAATTATTATAAAATTCCTAAAATTAATTATAAAGTATCTCAAATTGAAGAAAGTGAAGAATTAACTTTTGAAAAATTAGATGAACATGCTTCAAATTCATGGGTAATACATGGCAATTATACTAATACTTCAAAGCCAATTTTTACAAATGATCCTCATTTAGGAAATAGTATTCCAGGAATTCATTATATAGCTAAATTATATATTGAAAATGATAAAAATGAAGATGATATATATGTTGGTACTTTTATTCCAGGTTCTCCTTTTTTAATTATTGGAAATAATAAATATTTTAGTTTTGGTTTTACTACTGACAATAGAGATAAAAGTGATTTTGTAGAAGAAAAATTAGATAATGAGAATATTTCAAAAGCAAAATATTATTATGTTGATAATGAAAAAATTCCTCTTATTGTTTTACATGAAAATATTAAAGTTAAAGGAAGTGAAAATGTTGATTATGATATTAAATTAACTAGAAATGGTCCAATCTTAGAAAAATTTAACAAAGAATTAAATAAAATTGGTTATGATTATATATATAATTCATCTAATAAAAATATATCTAATGCTTTAAGTTTACATTTATATTCATTTAATTTAGTTTTAGATATTACTTTTTTTTATAATATTATGTTTGGTAAATCAAAAGAAGATTTTTTAAATAATTTAGATAATTATGCAGGTCCTTCATTTTCTTTTTCTTGGGCAAATATAAATGGAGAAATAGGTTTTACTCCAATAGGTAGTTTTATGATAAAAAATAATATATCTCAAATATTTTCAAAAGGTTATAATTCTTCATTATATGATATAAATAAAATAAAATTAATACCAAGAAATGAAACTCCAGTTTTAATAAATCCTAAAAAAGGATATATTGCTACTGCAAATAATCTTCCTAATCCTTTAAATTATATTTATCAAACTTCTCATCATGGGTATCCTTATAGATACCATAAAATTAATCAATTAATAAATGAAACTATTAATAAGAAGAAATTTACCATTGAGGATTCTATTAATATTTTAAGTGATACTCATGATTCTCTTTGTGAATATGATAAACCTATATTATATAAAATATTAAATAAATATATTTCACCTTCAAGTGCTGTTTATGAATATTTCTTAATGTTATATACATTTGATTGTAATTTTAATAAAACTTCAAGAGTTGCTACTTTATATGCTGAATTTGAATATCAATTAATTAGAAATTTATTAGTTAAAAATGATAAAAATAATGTTAAAGGATTTAAAAATAGAAATGATGTTAAATCACTTTTATTTTTCCATACTTTCTTTTATTCTCTTTCAAATATAATTGAATCAAGTCAAAAAATTAATAAATTAAAAGATTTTAGTCATTGTAAATTTTTTAATAAAAATCATAATTGTGAAGAATATATTGTTGAAGTATTTAATAGAATAAAAATTTATTTAAAAGAAGATAATTTAATAGAAATAATAAAATATGATGGAAAAAATATAGAATTACCAAAAAAATGGGGTGATGTTATAATTCATCATTATCCTCATTATTTAGAACAAAATAAAATTTTAAAATGGATTTTTTCAAGAGATAATCCAACTGAAGGAAATAGAAACACTATTAAAGTTGCCAAAACTAATTTTGCTAAATTTAAAAATCCTTTTACTTCTGTACACAGTGCTAATTTAAAATATATTAATGATTTAAGTGATATTACTAGACCTTATATTTGTCTTGATCTTGGAAATAGTGGAAATATTTTTTCTAAATTTTATGATAATTTAATGGCTGATTGTGAAGAAAATAGATTAATTAAAATTGAAAATCATATATTTAGTAAAAGTGACAAAGATGAATTTGTTATTATTCCTGAATAAAAATGTAATATTTTTTTTTAATTTAATGTTTAATAATTTGTGGATTTTAATAATTAGATTTATTATTTTTTATTTAATTATTATATTATTAAATAATTTAAAAATTTTTTCAAATTTAAAATTTTGATATCAAAGAAAATGGGTTACAATAAAAAGACATTTTTTATAATTTATTAAGAAGTTAATTTGATGCCTTAAACTATTTTTAGGACAAAAAATTTTAAATAAAATTGACAATAAAAATTTTAATTTTAAATTTTAATTTTTAATATAATATGCATTTAAAATTAATTTTTGGGATTAATTTTTAAAAAATGGAAGTTAAAATCATCCTTTTAGGAATTATCCCAAGTATAAATGAATTAAGGGAAGATAATTCAGATATAATATCTATAAATTTATTTTATGACAATACTCAAATTAACATTCAAAATCTTGAAAAATCCATTCAAAAAAAAGAAAAGATTTGCTTTAAAATATTTTCAAATCAATATTCCTCTATTAATGTAAAACTAAATTTAATTAGAAATATGAATACTATAATTGGAACAGCAAATTTTAAATTAGTTAATGACATTAAATGGGTGAATATAGTTAAAAATAATAATATAAAAAAATTGAATACAATAATAAAAATAAATTTAAATTGTGACATAAATGAATTAAGTTTACCAAAAGAAAATAACATATTTCCTTATTTTTCAAAAAAAACAAAAATAACATCAAGAGAAAGAAAACAAAAAACGGATGAATTTAAACAGTTTACTTCAAGAACAAATATTAAAGAAATATCAGTTAAAAAAATAAAAAAAAATTCAGAAACAAATCTTAAAATTATGGAAACAGAAGGAAATAAATCATCAAATAAAACCTTAAGTAGTCAGTCATCTTTTCATAAAACTTATTCAAGTAGAAAGAAAAAATTAACAAAATCATTAATTCTTGAATCAAAAGAAAAAAAGAAAAAAAATGAAAAAAGAACTTTACATAATAGTCAAAGTAATTTAGAATCTTATTTTTTACAAAAATTTAGAAATTTTTCAAAAGAACAAATTGAAAAAGATTTAAGTAAATTAGAAGATAATATTATTAGTCAAAGTTATAAAAATACGATAAAACAAGATTCAGATATAATTGGAAAAAGAAAATTAACTAATATATTTAGTTTTTCTTCTTTAACTGATACTAATTATTTTTTTGATAATAATCTAACTTCTCATTATTTTAATGTTGAGGATTATGAAATTAAAAAGAAAGCATTTTTTAATTATTACTCAAAAGAATTTATATTAAATATTGATAATGATCTATTACAATTAGAAACACAAATTATGTTAGAAAAAATTTTTGATTTATTTAATACTTTTAATATTCAGAAAAAAGCTATTTTAAAAAATTATAATAATTATAAGAGTGCTTTTATTTCTTTTTCTCGAAATTATTTAGATTTATATAAAAAGTATGATAAGCTAAAAAAGAGAAATAGAAAAAATAAATTTAATGAAATAAGTAATAATATCAATAAAAAGTTCTTTAATGAATTTAATAAAAAGAATCAACCTAATTTACTCATTCAAGAAGTTAATCTTTGGAAAAATATTGCCAATGATTGTATTATAAAAGAAAATTTATTTAATATTAGAAAGAATAAATTAATAGAAATTTTTTTATCAATTTCATTAAAGCATAAAAATAAATTAACAGCATTAGCAAAAAAATTTGTTAATGAAATGAATGAAAAAATATGTAATTTAGATTATACTTTTTCAAATGATAATTCAAATTCTTTAATTCAAACATCAAATTCATTTGGTTCAAAACTTTCTATAGGAACTTCTTGTTCTACATTATTTTCTTCAATAAATTTAGGAAATAAAACGTCGAATGAAAAAATAAATAAACAAAACTTAAATAAACCTTTAAACCCAAATAATAGACTTATAATTAAAAAAATATAAATAACAAAAATTATAATTAAAAAAGAAACATAAAAAATCAAAATATTAAATAAAATATTTTCAAGTATCAAAATAAATAATTAAATAAAAAAAAATGAATCAAAACCCTGAAAAAGATGACAACTCAATATCACAAACTGGAAATGAAATACCATTATCTTTTTCAAAATCAAAATTCCTGTCATCACAAGGATTAAGTCACTCTCATTATTTATCATCTCACACTCATCGTCCTCTTTGGAAAAAAAAAATTGCAAAATTTTTAGATTCAGCTCCTGTATTAATATTTATGTCAATATTAACAATATATGCATTATTTTCATCAGATATACAATCAGCATTTTTAAGAATAGAAGTAGATTATGCATTCAATATTATTCAATGTATTTTAGTAGGGATATTTACTTTAGAATGGGTATTAAATATTATAGCTAAAGTTGATTATATATTGTCTTTTTTTTTTTGGTTAGATTTAATTGCTACTATTTCACTTATTCAAGATATTGATTGGGTTATGAATCCTGTTTTAGGTTATGGAAGTGCAAGACAAAAAAGCTATAAAAGCTCAGTTCAAGCTGCTAAAGCTATGAGTAAAGTTAGTTCTGCTAGTAGAGCTACTAGAGTTTTAAGAGTTATTAGAATTGTTAGATTAATTAGAATGGTCAAATTATATAAAAGTGTTGTTACTGCCAGAGAAAATCAAGAAAAAATGAAAAAAAAAGAAAAGGAATTAGAAGAAATTAGAAAAAATGAAAAAATTACTGAAGATTCTAAAGATCATATTAATTTCATCAGAGGAATTAGAAGTGAAAGTTCAGCAAGTTTAAATGGGAAAAGTACTGAAGGAGATGGGGAAAGCCAAGTTAATAGTGAAAATAATTTAATTTCTGAAAGAAATGATAATAATAATAATAATGATTCAGATAAAAGGAATTTAAATATTAAAATTGAGAAAAAAAATGGGAAAAAAAATAATAATGTAAATAAAGATAAAAATATTAATAATAATAATGTTGTTATGGATAATAATATTAATAATAAAAATAGTAATGGTGTTAATAAAGAGAATATTGATAATAAAATAAATTTAGATAATAAAAAAGGTAATAATAATTTAATTAAAAATGGTATAGCTAAATATAGTAAAAATGGAGTTATTACAATAAATGAACAGAGAAATACTTCTGATAGAGATGCAAGTGAAGCAAATAATTTAATAATGAATTCAAATTTAAATTCAAATATACAAAAAGTTATTTCTCCAACAATAGCAGGAGATAATTTACGTTTAAAAAAAGAAGAGAATTCCACAAATAATAATAATGCAAATAACAATACTAATATAAAAGAAAAAAATCACAATTTATCTAAAAGTAAAGAATTAAGTTCTTTAGGAGATTATGATGAAGAAGATTTAGAAAATTTAGTAAAAGAGAGTAAAATATCAAAAATAATTTCAGATTCATTAACTCAAAAAGTAATAATATTAATATTAGTATTATTAATAGTTTTCCCATTATTATCAGATGATTTTTATGCAAGTGATAGTTCAGTAACATATGAATTAATAGCACAAATAATTTCAGCAAGTTATGATTTATTTCAATCAAGTGGGAAAATATTACAAGAAAGTGTTTTAAGAGGATTATTTGATCCAAAATTTCCAGCATTGAATATAACCTATAATGGAACTATTATTATAAATAATACAAATTATAGTGTTAATTATTTCCGTTATAAAGAAGTAAAAACAGTTTTTTCAGCAAATGGTCAAGTTAGTATCGTATATTCAGTATTAAAAGAAACAAAATTAACTGGATTATTAAATATATTCCAAACAATATTTGTATGTATAATGTTATCAGGTGCTGCAATATTATTTGAAAATGATGCAAGAAATTTAGTTTTAAATCCATTAGAAATTATGATTGAAATAGTTGAAAATGTTGCAAAAGATCCAATAAATGCAAAAAATGTAGAAAATTTACAAACTGGAGTAAAAGCAATGTTAGATCAAAATGAAGAACAACAATCAAAGGAAAAAGATCATCATGAAGAAGAAGAAAATTATGAGGTTTCAGTTATTAAAGCAGCTATAATAAAAATATCAGCTTTATTAGCAATATCATTTGGTGAAGCAGGAGGAGAAATAATAAAGAAAAATATTACAAGTGGACAAGATTTAAACCCTCGTTTGAAAGGGAAAAAAAAAACAGCAATTTTTGGTTTTTGTGATATAAGACAATTTGAAGAAATTAATTTAGCTTTAGAAGAAAAAACAATATTATTAATAAATGAAATAGCAGATATAGTACATTCAAGTATAGATAGATTTGGTGGTTCAACGAATAAAAATATAGGAGAATCATTTTTAAACGTTTGGAAATTTTATAATGAAACTCCAGTAAGAGATAAAGAAGGGAAAGTGACAATGGAAAGAAAAGATAATTTATTAGAAATAGATAAATCAAATCCAAATGTAGCAATAACAGCAGATCAATCAGCCTTAGCATTTTTAAGAGTAATAATGAAAATAAATAAGAATTTCACAATATTAAATTATAGAAATAATGAAGAAATAATAAAAAGAATACCAAATTTTAAATTAAATATGGGTTTTGGATTACATATAGGTTATGGTATTGAAGGAGCAGTTGGTTCAACATACAAAATTGATGCTTCTTATTTAAGTCCTAATGTTAATATTGCTGCAAGATTAGAAACTGCAACAAGACAATTTGGATTAAGCTTATTAATTAGTGGTCCATTATATAATTTATTTTCTAATGATATGAAACATATTTGTAGATTTGTTGATTGTGTTTATGTTAAAGGAAGTGAACAACCTTTAGATTTATATACTATTGATGTAAATTTAAATTTGAAACCTCAAGAAAATAAAAATATTATTATTTTAAGTAATAAAGATAAAAGAAAAAGATATGCTGATAAAAAAGAAGTTTTTCAAAAAGAAGTTCAAATTATGAAAAGTGCTACAAGATTAATTTTCCAAAAAAGTAGTTATTTAGAATTATTGAAAGCTGGAAAAACTGATGAATTTTATAATGTTTGGGATGAAGGAATTCAATTTTATAAAAAAGGTGATTTTAAAAATGCTGGAATTAAATTTAAAAGATGTTTAGAATTAGATAAAACTGATGGTCCTGCTAAAACTTTAATTGGATATTTTGAAAAAATAAATTATAAAACTCCTGATAATTGGGTTGGAGTTAGAGAATTAACATCAAAATGAAATTTAAGTTTAAAATATTTTTTTTGGGATTTTTATTTATTAATCATATATTTTTAGGTGAAATGAGAAATATTTAAAAGTCGTTTGTTTAAAAAAAGGAAGATTAAATAAATATTTTATAAATATAAAAATAATATTCTTTTTGTATTTTGTAAAAAATTAATAAAACTTATTTAAAAAAAAATGAAAAAAAAAAATAAAATAAAGCATAAAAAAAATGAATCAAGAAACAGATCAAGAAGACTATCATTACCGTTTTAAAGTGGTAGTATTAGGAGATACAAAAACAGGAAAAACTACATTTTTGGACAGTAAAAAACAATAAATAAATATATATAAAAAATTTAGCTTTAAGTGATAGTATTGGTAAAATAATTTCATCGGAAATATCAGAAGAATTATCAGAAAGGATAACAATTCAAGCACATGAACATATGATATTTAGAGTATCTTTTTGGGAAATTCCAGGGAAAGAACGTCATTTAAGCTTTATGAAAAATTATTGTTTAGGAGCAGCTGTTGCAATTGTATTATTTGACACAACAAAAAATCATACTTTAGAAAAAGCTGAAAAAATATTAAAAAGCATTGAAAGTTGTGATATTCCTATTAAATTGTTAATTTGTAATAAAATGGATTTGTTAAGCTCTAAAAAAAATATTACTAGTCCTGTTGTTCAACAAGATGCTGAAACTCTTGCTGAAAATTATAAGTGCACTTACTTTAATTGTAACTCTACTGCTGGAAATTTTGTTAATCCTATTTATGAAAATATGATGGATAATGTTTATAAGTTAATTGGAAATAATTTGGAATTAAGGAATTTAATTGGGAAAAATATTTCTGTTGGAAAAAAATTGTTTAGTCATCCTTTGTTTTTACAAAGTTTGAAAGAAGCACAATATTTTAAGGATTAAATTTAGGTTTATTTCTTTTTTTGATTTTAAATTAGATAAAATCTTTTTAAATGTTTTATTCTTAACATTTAATATGTTTATATAATATTTTTTCATAATATTAAAAATAAAGAAACGCTTAATTAACATAATAATGAATTAATTTAAAAGTAACAGATAAATTAATATATAAAATAATCAATCAATAATTAATTTTTTATATTTTATAAATGATTTTTGAAATTAATAAATTAAAAAAAAATAAATTTCCAATTTCCCTCTTAATTTAAAAAACTTTTATTACTTTTGATAAAATTCTCCATATTGATTTCTTACAATTTGTCCAATTTCAGTATGTAAAACATCATAATTCCATTCTTCATCTAATTCTAAAACTTGATCAAAAGGTTTAACAGAACTAGTTAATAGAGTTAAATTAGGAATAATATTATATTCATCATTAATTTGAAAAGAACCAGAATTTTTTTCTAATAAATCTAAAGGAATTAATTGATTACCAAAAACATTAGGATGAATTTGAGTATTTATTTTTGCTTCTTCCATTTCAGGAACTTCTTCTCTATAAATTAAATATATTATATTTTTTTTTTTACTCTTGAACTTCAATTTCTTTTATTTCTTGTTTTTTTTCTTGAATGATTTCTTCTTTTATTTCTTCTTCTTCTTTATTTTCTTTATTTATTTGAGGATGTGATTCTTTTATTATCTCTTTTTTTTCCTCTTTTTCTTTTTTTTGAAGTTTTTTAGGTTTTGATGTTTTCTTTTTTTTATCCATTTAAGTTAATTTTTATTTTTCTTTCATTATTGTTTATTTTTATAATGTAAATTTTAATAAATTAATTAATTGAATCAATCGATTCATTAAAAAAGAGATTTCCTTTAAAGACTCTAATAATATATGAACTACATATTATAATTATTGATAAATATTAGATAATCTATTATTCAGAATTCATATTAAAGTAGATTTAAAAAAATATCAGAACATAATAAAATTTATTTAGATTTATCTTGAATAAATATAAATATCAAAAAAGATAAATTAAAAAATATAAACAATACAATATGATTTTTTTAGGATCACAATATTCTCTTTTTGATATAGAAATCTTCTAATCAAAAAAAAATTTTTTATTAAATGTAGTATATAACCAAATAATATACGTCAAAATAATACAAAATTAAATTCAAAAAATGACAAATTCTGAATAAATAAGTTTTTAAATATTAAAATAAATATATATGTTATTTTAATATATTAATTGAATTATTTTAAAAGGAATTTTAAATGATGATTTATATATAATTCTTTATTTTTTAATTATTTTTAACTAAATAATAACTGAAAACAATATTTAATATATAAAATACTTATAATATAAAAAATAATACATTTTTTAATTTTGAATTTTATGGAACTGTATGAAAATAAATCAACTAAAAAAATAAATTTGAATGCCCCTTATTCGATGAGAAATATAAACAACAAAGCATTTGAAGAAGAACCAATAATGTTAATCAAATCTAAATCATATCAAAACGTAATTTCAAAATCATATAAATTAGAATCAATAACAGATTTTAATGACATTAAAGATGATTCATGTTTAAATGAATTAAACAAAGAAGAAAGAAGAAGAAAAAGGGAAGAAAGGAAAAAAAATTTTGATGAATTTATTAAAAGAAATTATGCTATTTTAGAAAGGAAAAAAGGATTAGAAAATAGAAAAAATTTTTTATTTGAACATAAAAGAGAAATAAGAAGTGAACAAGAAAGAATTGATGGATTTAATAGATTAATTGATGATGCAAATAGAAGATTTGAAGCCAAAGAAAGAGCAGAACAAATGTTACATGATATTAAAAATTCTAAAAAAGGAAATAATAAAAAATATTCTTCTGAAGAATGGAAAGAAATATATAATAAAAGATTTATTGAATTTCAAAAGTTACATAATGAAAAAATTTTAAAAGAAAAACAAAAAAAAGAAGAAGAAATTAAAAAAGAAAATGAAAAATATGATAAGGAAATTGAAGGAAAAAAAATTAAAATTCCTATAAAAAAAATAAATGAAATTTCTGATAAGTTATATAATAAAGGAAGAAAAATTTATAATACTAAAAAAGATTTTACTCAATCTCAAAGTTTAAAAAAAAATTCAAGCCAAGGAAATAAGTCTTTTAATAAAGAAAATGATAATAATACAGTTAAAAATTTAAAACAAAATAAAAGTATATCTAAATATAAAAATATTCAACCTAGATATATGCAATTTTTTCAAACTCAATCTTTAGAAGAAACTTTAGGAAAATTAAGAGATGAAAGAAAAGAATATGAAAATAAAATAAATTCTAAAAATTCTACTTTAAAAGAAAAAGAAAAAGATAAAGATCAATCTAGAATTAGTTATTCAAGTAATAATAGTGGTTTAAAAATATATCAAACTAATTTTATTCAATGTATTAAATTTAAAGATTTTCCTTCTTTAAATAATATCACAAGTGAAAATGATAATTCGAATAAAAAAAATAATACTAATAATAAAACTAGTACATTACATTATAAAGAAGAAAATAAAAATTTAATTGATATTGAAAAAATAGAAGAAGAATTAATGAATGATTTAAATAAAAAAAATAAAAAATATTAAAAAAAATAAAATAACTATTATTATAAATTAAATAATTTTTTAATATTAAATATTAAAATGGGAGTAAAAAGTTCAAAAAATCTTAAACAATCAAATTTATCAGAAACATTTTCCTTATCTCCAAATTTATTTGATTTTAAATATATAATAGGAAAAGGAGGTTTTGGAAAAGTATGGAAAGTGGTTTTAAAAAAAACAGGAGAATTATTTGCATTAAAAGAGATGTCCAAAGCAAAAATAATAGATAAAAAAAGTGAAAAATCTATTAAATATGAAAGAGATTTATTAGTAAAATTAAAGCATCCATTTATAGTAAATATGCATTTTGCTTTTCAAGATAAAGAAAATTTATATTTAGTAATGGATTTATTAACAGGAGGAGATTTGCGTTATCATATATCAAAGCAAAAAAAATTTACAGAAGAACAAACAAGTAAAAAAATATTTAAATAAATAAAAATAAAAACCATATTTATATAATTTATAGAATTCTTCATTTGTTGCCTTGTATTAGGATTAGAATATTTACATACAAATAATGTATTACATAGAGATATAAAACCTGAAAATTTAGTTTTAGATAATAGAGGATATGTTAGAATAACGGATTTTGGAATAGCTAAAATATATCAAAAAAAAAATTCATTAGAAACAAGTGGAACTCCAGGTTATATGTCACCAGAAGTAATAATAGGAAAAGACCATAATGAAGTAGTAGATTATTTTGCAGTTGGGGTAATAACTTTTGAATTTATGATGGGATATAGACCATATAATGGAAAAAGTAGAAAAGATATTAAAGAAAAAATATTAAGTAAACAAGTAGAAATTAAAAAAAATGAAATTCCTAATGGCTGGTCTAATGAAGTTGCTGATTTTATTAATAAATTATTACAAAAAAAACCTGCTAATAGATTAGGTTTAAGAAGTTCTATTGAAGTTAAAGAACATCCTTGGATTAAGAAATATAATTGGAAAGATTTATATGAAAAAAAATTAGAAGCACCTTTTATTCCTCCTGAAGGAGATAATTTTGATTCTAAATATTGTTTAAATGATAATAAATTATTACCTGATGTTAAAATTAAATATGAGAAAATATTAAAAGATCCTCATTATAAAGATGCTTTTTCTAATTTTACTTATTATGGTGAATATTTAGATGATATTAAAATAAAAAATAAAGGGAAATTTAATATTCATAATGGAGAAAATTTAATTGTTGAAAAATTTATTAATCCTCATGAAAATATTGAAAATTGGAAGAATGATGCTGATAATACTATTATTGATAATATTGGGAAAGAAGAAAATTTATTTGTTATTCATGAAGAAGAATTAGAAAAAAATGAAATTGCTGAAAATAAAATGAAGAAAAAGAAGCAACAAACTGTCAGTTCCACAAATTCTGCTTTGAAAAAACAATATAATAAAAAGAATAAAAATTCTGCTTTTGAAGAAATTAATGAATTAGATAATAATTTGTTAAATGTTGATACAAATGATATTATTTCTGATATACCTGATATGAGATATTATTAAAATTAAAAATACATATTTTTGTTAAAAAACTATTTTATTTTGTTGTATTATATAAAAAATATAATTATAATAAACTTTAAACAATATTAACTTTAATGAATTTAAAAAAAAGAATAAAAACTTTAAATTATAAAATTAATGGAAAATCAAATTCCAAATCCTCAAATAATAGACAATATATATAAAAACAAAGAACCAAAATCAGGATTAAATCTAAAAGAAAAGATATTAAATGATCATATAAAATTAGAAGATGATAATGCTGCAAGTAATCATGCTTTATCTCCTTTAACTCCAAAAGAAGGAAAAAAAAGAAGACAAGGACTTTGGTTTAGAAATTTACCTGGAAAAGATGAAGAAAAAGACAAAAATTTATCCGAAGATAATAAAGATGATAATTCTGAAGTAGAAGAAAAAAATAAATCAAGTGAAAATTGCATTAATAAAATTATAAATAAATTAAAAAAATATGAAGCTTCTGAGATAGGTTGCATTGTTATGTTAATTGTTATAGGATTTTCTTTATGTTTTTATGATATTAAATTACTTTTAATTCCCAGAAAATATAGAAATGTTTATCTAATTATTTATGATATATTTATTTTTTATTATTTTTTTGATTTTATTTTTAGAATGATAGTATTAGATAAATTATATAAAACTCTTTATTTTTGGATTGATTTAATTTCTTGGATTACTATGTTTTTTGATATTGATACTGTAGGTTATGATTTAATTGAAAAACTTTTATATGAAAAATCTCATGATAAATATCTTTCTTATGTAAGACAAACTAAGATTGAAGTTGTAATGAATATAATTCAAATAGTAAGATTACTTAGAGTAGTAAAATTTTATAAATTATTTGTTATATTATTAGATGAAAATGAAAAGAAAAAACATATAAATAAAATGATAGCAAAATTAAGTGAAAAAAAGAATAAATTTTTGAGACAAAAAACAGCGAAACATATAAAAACTTCATTATCAAATGTAAGAGATAATAGTGGTGCGTTAATTAATAATAATACAACTACTTTACCAATTAATCAAACTCCAGTTCCTCAAACAGTAGATATGGTATATAAATCTCCTCGAAAAAAAATTCAAGGAAGAGCTTCAATATTTGCTTTAAATTCAAATAGTGAAGAAAACAAAAAATGGGAAGAAGATATGAAAAAACAAATTGAAGCTCATATGGCAAAACAAAATAAAATAAGTAAAAAAGTAACTGAAGGAATATCTAGATTAATGATGATTATAGTTATTTCAGTGTTTATAGTTTCAATATATACTGATGATGATAATTTTAATACTGAAAGTTTTTCGTATATGTTAATGTGCAAATTTATTAATAAACATGTTATTAAAAATAATATTAATAATCTTAATGATGTAATAGAATATGTTAAATGGTATCTTTTAACAAATATTCTTCCAAATTATCCTATTATTCAAGTTCAATGGAATGATTCTATTGTATTTAAAAATAATTCAATGGAACAAAATTTTGAATACTATCATATAAGAGATATTTTATTTATTTATCCAGAAACAAATTCAACTACAATAATTATAGTATCAAAAAGAGGAATATCAAAAACAATGTCAATAATATATATAATAAGATTATTTTATATAATAATAATAATATCAGCTTTATGTTTATTAATTAATAATGATGTATATAATTTAATTTTTCATCCTTTAGAAAAAATAGGAAAAGTAGTTGATATAGTAAGTAAAGATCCAGTTGGAAGTAAAACAGTAACAGAATTAAAAACAAATTATCAAAAAGGAGGAAATAAAAATGAGGATAAATCTAGTGTAAGTTATGAAATAAAAATTATTCAAAGTGCAATCATTAGAATTTCAGCATTAATGGCAATAAATTTTGGAGAAGCTGGAGGTGAAATTTTAAAAGAAAATATATCTAGTTCAGAAGGTTTAAATCCAATGTTACAAGGAAAAAAAATTCAAGCTATTTTTGGTTTTTGTTTTATTCATAATTTCAGTGAAATTAATGAAGCTTTTCAAGAAAGAACTATGATATTTGTTAATCAAATAAGTGATATTGTTCATTCTTGTGTAGATAAATTTAATGGAATAACAAATAAAAATCTCGGAGATTGTTATTTATTAGCATGGAAATTTAAAGAAAAAACAGAAAAAGAAAATGATGGAAGATCAGAATCAAATCTATCAAATGATAAAACAGAAGAATTAGCAGATTGTGCTTTATTAGGTTTTTTAAATATAATAAAAAAAATAAATAAATCTCAAAATATTTTAGCATATAGAAAAGATTCAGATTTAATAAAAAAATTTGGTCCTAAATATACAGTTCAAATGGGATTTGGATTACATACAGGATGGGGAATAGAAGGAGCAATAGGGTCTTATTATAAAATTGATTGTTCATATTTAAGTCCAAATGTAAATATTGCAGCAAGATTAGAAACAGCAACTAATATATATGGAGTAGATATATTATTTAGTGGTGAATTTTATGATTTATTATCTGATTTTATGAAAAGGAAATGTAGAAAAATTGATATTGTTACTTTAAAAGGAAGCGAAAAACCAGTAAGTTTATATACTGTTGATATTAATAGAAATATTCATCCAGGGAAAATTATAAGTAAAAAGGATAGAATGACATTAACAGAAAGAAGAAGTTATTATGCTTTAAAAAAGAAAAAATTATGGCATAAATATTTAGAACAAAAATCTAAATTATCTTTAGGTGAAAGTTATTTAAAACAAAGTAAAGGTTTAAGACAATTATTAAAGCCAACTAAAAGTGATATGTTTTATACTTGTTTTGAAGATGGATTTAATGATTATATTGATGGTGAATGGAAAGAAGCTGCTCAATTTTTAGAAAAAGCAAGATATTTAGATAAAAGTGATGGTCCCACAAAAACCATATTATCATATATTAAAAGCTTACATTTAAAACCACCTGAAAATTGGGATGGATATAGAGTACTTACTTCTAAAACTTAATTATTAAGTTTTTTATTTTTTTTATTAGGTATTTTTTAAGATTTTTTGTCATTGGTATTTATTATAGGAATTTTAATATTTTTTATATTGTATTTTATCATCGAATTGATTTTTTTGCCTGCTGAATTAAATCAGTTAGATTTCAAAAATTAAAAATCAATATTTTTTAAATATTTTTTTTATTTCTAGTTTTTATAAATTAATTCATACTTAAACTCTATATTTTATTATAAATATAAATTACTATAAATATAAAATATACATAATAAAAAGAAACCCCATAAAATCTAAATATTAAATAATAAAATAATATATATTTATAAATTTCCTTTAGTTTTATTTTCTTTCATATAATTCCCAAATTGATCAAAGTAAATTTCTTCATATTCATTTCTTATATATTTAGTTATTCTTTTACTTTTTCTCCTTTTAACACTAATTGGATATTTTCCAACATAAGGAATTGGATTAGCACAATTTCTTATCCTTATATTGTTATTTTCATTAAAATAATTATTTAAAATATCTTCAAGATTACTTTCTTTTTTTTTATATTTCATTAATTGAATTTTTAAATGGTCATTTTCTTCTTTTATTTTTTTTAATTCATAATCTTTTTCTTTTTCTCTGTTATTATATTCATCATTTATATCAAATGACATATAATTTATTGAATTTATTTCTCTACTTATATCTTTATTTCTTGTAGATTTATCACTTATTGTTGTTGAACTTGTATTTGTATGATGAAGATTATTTTTATTTTTTTTTAGAAAATAATTTATAGATTTATTTTTTTTAATTTCATTTTTCTTTTCAATATTTATTTCTTTAAATCATTTATATATTTTTTAAGTGTTAAATTGGATTTATATATTGAAATATTATCATAATTGTGTTTTATTTTAATATTG
>JAEEGL015644267.1_pt1 | contig 47416 bp, 39 predicted proteins | sample 9134231 | NCBI WGS metagenome assembly JAEEGL01 (sample SAMN16246548, study PRJNA631951) | gut metagenome | biome: gut microbiome; feature: rumen; material: fiber-attached | host: Bos | place: Iran: Karaj | collected 2018-10
AAGCACGCCGGGCGCATCCGTGAGAAAGCCGTCGCCCTCGGCGGGGGCGGGGCGCGTCACGCCCTCTCCCGCCGCGTCGGCTCCGACGGAGCGGATGCGGACGGAATGGATCTGCGGCGCGCAGACGACGGCGCGCTCGTCAAGGCGGCCGCCCGTCACGGCGAGCGCGAGACGGCGGATATTCTCCCGCACCGTTTCCGGAGGATCGCCGTGTCCCTCCGCCACGTTCATCGAGGCGGTATGCGGGAGCGTGCTGACGCCGCCCGCACGGGTGGAAAATCCGTGCGCGACGCCGGGCACGGCGAGCAGATCCGAGCGGTACAGGATCGAATCGCGAAAGAACATGCCGTCGTTTCAGCGGAGCGTGACGATGCTCTCGTCCCACATCTGGGGCGCGCGGTATCCGAGCAGCGTCACGACGGTGGCGGCGACGTTCGAGAGTCCGAACGCGCCTTCGTCCTCGCGGACGGTATACGCGTCACGGGAGAAATTGTCGTACACGATGAACGGGACGCGGTTGAGCGTATGGCTCGTCTTCGCCTTATACGTGCCGTCCGCGTTCTTCTTCGGCGCCTTCGTCTTCTTGTCGATCTCCGCCATCTCGTCCGCGTTGCCGTGATCGGCGGTGATGAGCGCGGCGCCGTGCAGCTCGTCGACGACGGCGAGGATCCTTCCGAGCTGGAGATCCATCGCCTCAAGCGAGCAGATCGTCGCGTCGAGACTGCCGGTGTGACCGACCATGTCGCCGTTCGGGAAATTGACGCGGAGCACCGGATACTTACCGCTGCGCAAAGCCTCGATCAGCCGGTCGGTGATCTCCGCGCACTTCATCCACGGGCGCTGTTCGAAGGGCACGATGTCCGAGGGGACTTCGACGTAGGTCTCCAGCTCCTCCGAGAACTTGCCGGAACGGTTGCCGTTCCAGAAGTAGGTGACGTGACCGTATTTCTGCGTTTCGGAGATCGCGAACTGCGCGATGCCGGTACCCGCGAGGTACTCGCCCATCGTGTTCGTGATCTCCGGCGGATTCACCAGATACCGCGACGGGATGTGCAGATCCCCGTCGTACTCAAGCATCCCGGCGTAAACGACCTTCGGTACGCGCACGCGATCGAAACGGTCGAAATCCGCGCCGCCCTCGAAGGCGCGGGAGATCTCGATGGCGCGGTCGCCGCGGAAGTTGTAGAAGACGACGCTGTCCCCGTCCTCGATCGTGCCGACGGGCCGCCCGTTCTCGGCGATGACGAAAGGAGGCAGATCCTGGTCGATGACGTGCAGCTCGTCCCGGTAGGCGCGGATCGCGTCGGCGGCGCACCCGAACTGCCTGCCCTCGCCGAGGACGTGCGTCTTCCAGCCGAGGGCGACCATATTCCAGTTCGCCTCGTAGCGATCCATCGTGATCTGCATCCGTCCGCCGCCGGAGGCGATGCGGATATCGAAATCCGGCGCGCGCAGTCCGGCGAGGAATTCCTCGAACGGCAGAACGTAATCGAGCGCGGAGGTCTCGCCGACGTCGCGCCCGTCGAGCAGGATATGCACGCGGACGCGCCGGACGCCGTCCTCCTTCGCGCGGACGAGCATCGCCTTCAGGTGGTCGATATGCGCGTGGACGTTCCCGTCCGAGAACAGTCCGAGGAAGTGGAGCGTGCCGCCGGAGCGGAGCACGCCGCCCGTCACCTCTTTCCACGCGGGAGAGGCGAACATCTTGCCGGATCCAATGGACTGGGAGACGAGCTTCGCACCCTGCGCGAAGACCTGCCCGGAGCCGAGCGCGTTGTGCCCGACCTCGGAATTTCCCATGTCGTCGTCGGTAGGAAGCCCGACGGCGGTGCCGTGCGCCTTCAGGCACACCATCGGATACGACGCCATGACCCGTTTGAGATTCGGCATGTTCGCGCGGAACACGGCGTTCGTTTCCGCATCCGGCGCGAGGCCAACGCCGTCCATCACGATGGTGAGCACGGGACCGGGCACGCCGGGAAACGCGGTTTTTTCAAGTTTCTTCATGAATTGCTCCTTCTGCAGCGCCGCAGAACGCGGCGGATCGCGGCCGCCGCGGCGCGTCCCGCGCGCCGTCCGACCGACTGTCCATATTATAGCACAGAACGCGCCGCATTGCAATCCTTCGCCGCGCGAAACCGCCGTCCGCTTTTACAAAACGGAGGTACGCCGCAAAAAAAGCGGGCGCGTCGTGTGACGCGCCCGCCGGTCGGACGAAACGGATATTACTTGGACGCCGGGAAGAACGCGCGCAGCGCGCCCGCGACGGCACTGATCGGCATCGTCTGAAGGATGATGTGGCCGGGGCCGGTCACGACGGTGTTGAAGACGCCTTCGCCGCCGAACAGCATGTTCTTTACGCCGGGGACCGTGGTGACGCTCATCTGGCAGGAGGCGCTCATCGCCGCCAGGTAACCGGTATCGACGATCATGGACTGACCGGCCGCGAGATCGTACTCGCAGGCATAGCCGTCGATCTCAACGAAGGCGACGCCGCTGCCGGACAGCTTCTGCATGATGAAGCCCTCGCCGCCGAACAGACCGGCGCCGAGCTTCTTTTGGAAATGGACGGAGAGTTCAACGCCCTGCTCCGCCGCGAGGAACGCGCTCTTCTGCACGATGACCGGCTGATCCGGCGTGATCGTGAACGCGCGGATGGAGCCCGGGAAGCTGGAGGCGAAGGTGATCTGGCCGGGGCCGCCCTGCGCGGTATAGCGGTTCTGGAAGAAAGATTCTCCCGCGAACATTCTGCCGAGCGCCTTGCCGATCCCGCCGTTCGACGTCGTTTCCATCTTCATGTTCGGCGTCATCCAGGACATGGAACCTTTTTCCGTGATCAGAACTTCTCCCGCTGCGACGTCGCATACGACGGCAGGCAGCGGCTCGCCGATGATGTGATACTGCATACTGTTTCCCCTTTTTGTAGTATTTGTAGTATATGTGCAACGGGCGCGTCCGTCACCGAACGTTCCCTATAATTATTATAACGGATTTTCGTGCAAAATCAAGGGCTTTCGGACAAAAAAAGTCGGCGGCGCATATTTTTCCGTCCCGGCGCGTATCCATCGGACGGATTTTCCCATCTCACGCAGCCGGAGGCCGCCATGAAGCACGCAACCTCCCGTTCCCTCGCCGTTTTCCTCGTCCTTTCGCTCGCGCTCGGCGCGCTCTGCGGCGTGCCGCTCCTCCCTCTGCTCTCCCGCCGCGCGGAGAACGCCGCGCGTCCGGCGGGGGCGCAGGGTGCGCCGGTCGTCGTGATCGACCCCGGACACGGCGGCGAGGACGGCGGCGCCGTCGCCGACGACGGCGTCTGCGAAAAGGATCTGAACCTCGCCCTCGCCCGGACCGTCGCGGCGCTTCTGCGCGCCGCCGGATTCGACGCGCGCATGACGCGCACGGACGACCGGCTGCTCTATGATCTCTACGGGGAGCGGGACGTCAGCGGCCGCAAGAAGACGCTCGATTTGTACAACAGGCTCCGTTTCGCCGACGAGGCGGACGCTGCGCTCCTCGTCAGCATCCACATGAACCGCTTCCCCCAGCCGCAGGTGCGCGGGCTTCAGGTCTACTACGGTCCCGCCGCCCCGGAGAGCCGCGCCGTCGCCGAAAGGATCCAGAACTGCGCACGGACGTATCTGGAACCACAAAACCGCCGGGAGATCAAGGAGGCGTCCTCGTCGATCTATCTGCTGTACCGCGCCGCGCGCCCGGCGGTGCTCGTGGAATGCGGATTCCTCTCGAACCCGGAAGATCTCGCCGCGCTTGAGGATCCTGCCCGCCGCTGCGCGATCGCGCTCGTCATCGCGTCCGCGATCGCCGAATCGCTCGGCGGCACGGCGTGAGAAGGGGAAAAAATCCGCGCAATTTGCAAAAAAGACTTGCAATGCCGCGGAATTTGGATATAATAAAATAGTGGAGTTGCGCGGCGGCATCCCCGCCGCGCGGAGCCGAATTTTACAACAGGAGAGCGTTATGGAAAGAAAAATCGGATACGCCGTCGTCGGTCTCGGGATCGGCCGTGCGCACGTCGACGCCGCCGCCGCGTGCGAGCACGCCCGCCTCGTCGCCGTCTGCGATCTCATTCAGGAGAAGCTGGACAGCGTCGCCGCCCAGTATCCCGGCACGAAAACATATACCGAGTTCGAGGATCTCCTCGCCGACCCGGAAGTCGAGGTCGTCAGCATCTGTCTTCCCTCCGCCATGCACGCCGAATTCGCCGTGCGCGCGCTGCACGCCGGCAAGCACGTGCTCGTCGAAAAGCCGATCGACATCACGCCGGAGGCGGCGATGAAGATCGAGGAAGCGCGGCTCGAGACCGGGCTGAAGGTCGGCGTCGTCCACCAGAACCGCAACAACGCCGATATGTATCCCATCAAGCGCGCCATCGAAACGGGACACCTCGGACGGATCTATCTCGGCACCTTCGCGGTCAAGTGGTTCCGCAAGCAGAAGTACTACGAGGGCTGGCACGGCACGTGGGAAATGGACGGCGGCGGATCTCTGATGAATCAGTCCGTGCACACCGTCGACCTCATGCAGTGGCTGCTCGGCGACGTGGCGAGCGTGCACTCGCAGATGGACATTTTCGATCACAAGATCGACACGGAGGATACGACGGTTTCCGTCATCCGCTTCAAGAGCGGCGCCATCGCCTCCTTCGTCAGCACGACCTGCGCCTATCCGGGCATCTCGACCGACATCCAGGTCTACGGGACGAACGGCTCCGTCGAGGCGGATCAGGACGTGCTCAAGACATGGAAGATCAAGAAGTTCACCGACGAGTTCTCCGAGGAATTCGGCCTGGGCGCTTCCGACAGCGCGGAAGAAGAGGAAGCCATGCTCTCCCGCTACGGCGGAGGGAATCACGGATACGAGTCGCAGGATCCCATGAAGGTGGTCGGTCACCGTTCCGTCGTGGAGAACATGGTCGACGCCGTTCTGAACGACCACGATCCGCAGATCATGCCGATGGAGGCGATCAAAGCGGTGCGCATCGTCTGCGCCGTGTACGAATCCGCCAAGACCGGCCGCACCGTGTATTTCGAGTAAAGGAGCCGGACCCCCGTCCGACGGTACGTGGATGAGAATCGCTGTAGTCACCGGCGCGTCCTCCGGCATGGGACGCGAATTCGTCCGCCAGCTCGACGCCGCCGACGCGTACGATGAGATCTGGGTCATCGCGCGCCGCCGGGACAGGCTGGAGGCGCTCGCCAAGGAAACGCGCGCGCCGCTGCGCATCCTCGATCTCGACCTGACGCGCCCGACCAGCATCGACGCCTACCGCGCGATGCTGGAGGAGCACAAGCCGAGCGTCGCGGTGCTCGTCAACGGCAGCGGCTTCGGGCGCTTCGGCGCGTTCGCCGAATTCCCGCTCGAGGACTATTACGCCATGATCGATCTGAACGTCAAGGCGCTCGTCGCCGTGACGTACGTCACGCTCCCGTATCTTGCCGAGGGCGCCGCCGTGTATCAGATCGACTCGCTCTCCGCGTTCGCGCCCGTGCCGTACATCAACATCTACGCCGCGACGAAAGCGTTCGTCCTCTCTTTCTCCCGCGCGCTCAACGCGGAGCTCGCCGGACGCGGCATCCGCGTCATGGCGGTCTGCCCCGGCTGGGTGCGCACGGAATTCTTCGACCACGCCGTCCGCGACGACACGATCCGCTACTACAACAAATTCTTCGACCCGGACGAGGTCGTGCGCACCGCGCGCAAGGACATGAAGCGCGGGCGGGACGTCTCCGTCTGCGGTTTCTCCGTCAAGATGGAGGTCCTCGGCATGAAGCATCTGCCGACGGGCACCGTCATGCGGATCTGGCTCAAGCAGCAGAAGAAGCTGTGATCCCTCTCGGCTGTCCCGCGCATGCGGAACAGCCGAATCTGTTATAACAAGGAGTACGTATGCGCATCCTTCTCATCGCCGACCCGCACCTCTTCGCGCTGCCGGACACCGCGGAAGAAGCCGCGCTGGACTGGGCGCTGGAGCGTGCCGCCGCGCTGCGGCCGGACGTGTTCCTCTGTCTGGGCGACGCGACGGCCTGCGGCTCAGCCGAAGCCGCCGTCCGGTACCGGGAAAAGCTGCGGGCGCTGCAGTGCCCGACGATGACCGTGATCGGCAACGCGGACGTGCGCGACGGCGCGACGGCGCTCCAGCTAGAGCGCGTCTTCGGCGAATATCCGCGCGGTCTGTCCGTCGGCGGCGTCCGCTTCGTCGGGCTGTCCACGCCGGACGGAACGCTCTCCGAGGCGGAGCGGCGGCGGCTCGAAGCGATCGACAGAACGGAGCCGCTCTTTCTGCTCGGGCATCAGAATCCGGAACGATGGGAGGCGGGATCCGCCGCGTTCCTTACGCGCTGGATCGCCGGGCGCCGGGAGGCCGGACAGCGGATCCTGCTCTGGGCGTACGGCCACATCCACCGTTGGGCGGAGGGCACGTTCGCCGGCGTCCCGACGGTCATGCTGCGCGCACTCGACCCGAACAAATGCCTCGGCGGGCCGCCGCAGATGCTGGAGGCGGACTGGGACGGCGAGCGTCTCACGCTGACGGAACACCTGTATACCCGCGATCTCCCCGCCGCATGGACGGAGAAGGAGCGGCGGGAGCTCGCGGACGCCCTCGGCGTCACCTGCTATCACCCGCTCGACGACGTCCCCGCCGCCGCCGCGTGCGGCGTGCGCCACCTCGAGCTGCGCAGCGGGTTTCCAAACGAAGTGCTCCCCCTGCTCGCCGCGTGGCGGAAAAGAGGCGGCAGAACGCTCTCCGTCCACCTCCCCTCCAAATTCCCCGGCAGCACCGGCGATCCCGCGGATTACCGTCGCTGTACGGAAGAAGCCGTACGCGCCGGAGCGGATCTTCTCACCGTTCATCCGCCGTTCCGCCCGAACGCGGACATGCTTACCGACGCGGAAACGTGGAACGAGTTGGCGGACGGGATGGCGGACGCGCTGCGCCCCGCCGCCGACGCCGGCGTGACGATCCTCGTGGAGAACAGCCACACGGGCAAGCGTGCCGGACCGGGCGTCACGGACCGGGAATACGGGTGCGATCCGCTCGAGGTGCTCGGCTGGCGGGACGCGCTCGAAATGCGTCTCGGAAAGGGTACGTGCGGGATCCGGCTCGACGTCGGCCACGCGCGCAACAACGAGCCGGTCGCCAAACGGTATCCGATCGGGACGTGGTACGCTGTGCTCGGACGCGCGGCGGGCGGGTATCACCTGCATCAGACGGTGCAGGGACCGGACGGACGGCTGCACAACCACCATCCGATCCCCGCGTGGGAGGACGGCGGCAAGATCTGCTTCGACGGATTTCTCGGAGCGTGGCGCACGGGGATCCTCGCGCACGCGCCGGTTATCCTCGAAATCCGCGAGGGCGAGGGTGCGCTCGCGACGTGGAAGCGTCTTCGGAGCTTTCTTCTCTCCCCGCGGGATCAAATGAAAACGATACGTACGATGAAAGGCGGAAAAAGCATGACTCTGAACGAATGGTACGAAACGTACGCCTCCGACAGCGTCTCCGGCAGCGCGAATCAGGTCCTGACGAAAGATGAGAAGCCGTTGAGGCGACGCGGCAGAGTATACTACCGGCTCTCCCACGGCGGGGAGAAGTATTCCCTGCTCTTCTCCAACCGCATCGACAGCACTTTCTCCGACGGGTCCATCAGCCGCGCGAACGACGCGGGCGGCGAGTGGGAGATCCTCTCTCTGCGCGTCGGGCTGACGAAGACACGCGGCGAGGAACCGAAAAAATGGCACACCGTGACCTTCCGCGGCGCGGCGTCCCGCGCCGTCCGCGCCGGGGAGGGAGAATTCTTCACCGATCCGATCCCGCTCGCGGCCGAGGGCGGTGACTGTCTCTGCTACGAGATCACGGCGCAGGGTGCGTCGTATCCGTATCACGAGGAGATCACGCTGACCGTAGAGTGCTGCGAGAACGGCGAATGGCGGGAAGACCGCCGGATCCCCGTCCCGCTGATGATCGGCTCCGACCGTGCAGTGGAGACCCGGATGGGCTTTATCGGCGACTCGATCACGCAGGGCTGCGGCACGGCGCGCGACAGCTACACGCACTGGGCGGCGAAGATCGCCGAGGGGCTCCCGCCGGAGATCAGCGTGTGGGATCTCGGCATCGGCTTCGCCCGTGCGTACGACGCCGCGACGGACGGCGGATGGCTCGCGCGCGCCAAGCGCTGCGACGTCGTGAACGTCTGCCTCGGTGTGAACGATCTTCTGCGCGGCCGCACGGACGAGGAACTGACCGCCGACCTGACCGCCGTCGTCGGCGCGCTGAAGGCGGCGGGCTGCCGCGTCGTCCTCTTCACGGTCCCGCCCTTCGATTACGGTGAACCGGCGCGGAGCCGGTGGTACGCCGTGAACCGCGCCGCGCGCGAGGGCAAGCTCGGCGGCGACGCGCTCTTCGACTTCGCCGACGTGCTCGGACTGGATGAGCCGGATCGGCACATGGCGCGCTACGGCGGCCATCCGGACGCCGAGGGCTGCGCCGCCGCCGCCGCCGCGTACCTGCGCGAGAAGCCGTGGATCCCGCGCCCGTGACCACGTCCCCCCTCACCGTTTTCCCGCGCCTGCCCGCCCGGCAGGCGCTTTTTTATTCACAAAAATGTCGCCCGGCAGGCGACCTCGGCGGCGGCGGGAAGGAGTATACTGTAGGCATACACCGAAAAAAACAAACCGAAAAGGAGAGTACGCCATGAAAAAGATCACAACCGAAAAGAAGAACAACGCAACGGAGCTCGTCTTCATCCTCGACCGCAGCGGATCGATGGGAGGACTGGAGAGCGACACGATCGGCGGCTTCAACGCCATGCTCGAAAAGCAGAAGAAGCAAGAGGGCGAGGCGTTCGTGACGACCGTGCTGTTCAGCAGCGAGTGCGAAACGCTCCACGACCGGCTCCCCATCGCCGGAGTAAAGCCGATGACGGAGGCGGAGTACACCGTCGGCGGCTGCACGGCGCTCATCGACGCCATCGGGATGACGATCCGCCACATCGCGGACATCCACCGCTACGCGCGTCCGGAGGACGTCCCGGCGCACACGCTCTTCGTCATCACGACGGACGGCATGGAGAACGCGAGCCGCGTCTGCACCGCGAAGGAGGTGCGGAAGCTGATCGAAGAAAAGAAGGAAAAGGAAGGCTGGGAATTCCTCTTCCTCGCCGCGAACATCGACGCCGTCGAGACCGCGAAGAACTTCGGCATCCGGGAGGACCGTGCCGTCAATTACCGCAGCGACGCGGCGGGTACCCAGCTCAACTACGAAGTCGTCGGCGCGGCGATCTCCGAGGTCCGCGCCAGCCGTCCGCTCGCCAAGAGCTGGAAAGCGGCCATCGAGAAGGATTTCGCCGAACGCAAGGACTGACCATCCCCGCGTCCGCAAAAAAGCAGGAGCCGTCGGCTCCTGCTTTTTTCGCTTTTTCGCTGCCCGCGTCGTCCCGAGCGCCGGGATCTGCCCGTATCATTCTTCCACAAAAATGATCCTGCCGGGCAGAAGCGTCCTTCCCGGGTGCTTTTTCTGATCGTAGTATTCCGTGAAATATTTGCTCATCCGGTCGGGAAGCGTGTCCCGGTCGGGATCTTGCATATCGCCGATGATCTCGCTCAAGTCGATCACTTTAAGCCCGGAATCGTACGGGAACAGGCGGCATTGTTCAAAGCCGCCGTGCGCACGCGCAAATTTGACCGTCGCGGCGATCCGCTCCTGCAGCGTTCCGGTCAGTTCCATTTGCTCTCCTTATCCCCACACCCGCAGCGTCTCGGCACCGTGCTTTTGTACGCAGATCTTTATCAGATTGAACCAGCCGAGACAGTGATCGAGGATGATTGAATCGGTCGTGACGACGTTGTCCTTATCCCAAAGCGCCGAATCGACGGCTTTCAGGACCTGAATATCGAGCCCGAACGGATATCCTTCGCCGATCTCGGCGAGCAGCGCTTTCAGGCGCCCGGAATTGGACACCGGCTCGTCGAGCAGGACGTGCGCGGTTTTGATATCCCGTTCTTTCAGCGTATCAAAGAGCGCGCGCACGGCACGCTCCGTTTCCGGGATGATCCGGTACGTGCCGCGCAGGGCGGCGAGATCGCGGACCGTCCCGTCCATACAGTCAAACAGGATCGAATCGGAGAACGTCACTTCCAGCGATATGACCGTGTTGAAGCCGTCGATCCACACGTCCGCCCCGTTGAGCGCGGTCCTCTCTTTTGCTTTTCTGTTTTTCAGCTGTTCGTCCGCCGCGACGCTGCGCGCGATCGCCAGCCGCTGCCGCTCGGACAGAAGAAAATGATTGCCGACGAAGGTCGTCGCCTGCTTCAGCTCGTAGCCCTCGTTCAAAAGATAACAGACGTGCCGCGAGGCGGTCTTCATCGTCCCGATCGCTGTCGGTGAGAAATTCTTTTCGTCCTCCGGCACGTATCCGCGTTTGGCATTCATCCCTTATCCACCCCGCCGGGCGCGTTACAGACCGAGCCACGGATAGTGGCGGTCGTCGGCGATGAACTCCAGCATGGGCACGGACCGGCTTCGGATCCCGAGCGCGAGGATGCCCGCGAAGGGCAGCGTCTCGATCATCATGCAGACGTACGGAAAGGGAAGATCCATGAGCCGCGAGAAGACCGCCGCGGCGGCTCCGGCGTGGCAGAAGAGCGCCACGGTCTCAGGCGCCGCGCCGGGGCGGCGGCACACGTACAGTCCGCCCTCCCGGTCGTAGCCGAGCGACGCCATCCACGCGTCCGTCCCCTCGGCGACCCGCCGTACGGTCCCCGGCACGCGGCTGTTTTCAAAGAGCGGGCACCGCGTCCAGTCCGGGTCCGTCACGCTCCAGCCGTGCTCCGCCATATGATGGGCGATCGACCACGGAAAGCCGTTTTCCGGGATCGGAGTCCCGTCAAGCGAGCCCCAGCCGATCTCCCGCATCGCGTCGAGCACGGTGATCGGCAGCCCGACCAGCATCGCCGTCTCCCGCGCGGTCTGCATGGCGCGCCCGCAGGAGGAGGAATAGATCGCGCCGATCTTCTCCCCCGCCAGCCGCCGCGCCGCCGCCTTCGCCTGCACGACGCCCGTCGGCGTCAGGCAGTCGTTCGAATAATCCGGCTCTCCGTGCCGGACGATCAGGATCCTCATGATATCTCTCTCCTCGGTATCGATCCCCTGCGGGGATCCGGACTCAGATGACGAAGCCGCCGTTCACGCCGAGCACCTGCCCGGTGATGAAGGACGCCTCCGGCGAGGTCAGGAAGACGGCGGCCGCCGCGATATCCTCCGGCGTACCGAGCCGTCCGAGCGGCGTCCGCTCTGCCAACTCGCCCAGTTCCTCCTCCGTGAAACCGTCCAGCATCGGCGTGCGGATGACGCCGGGGGCGATGCAGTTCACGGTGACGCCGCTCGGCGCGACCTCCTTCGCGAGCGCGCGGGTCAGTCCGATCACGCCCGCCTTGGCGGCGCTGTAATGTACCTCGCAGGAACCGCCCGTCTGCCCCCACATGGAGCTGACGTTGAGGATGCTCCCCTCATGGCGGCGGAGCATCTCTCCGAGGACGGCGCGGCAGCAGCGGAACGTCCCGCCGAGATGGACGGAGATCATCTCGTCCCACTCCTCGTCGGTCAGCTCCGTGAACAGCTTCTGCCCGGCGACGCCGGCGTTGTTCACAAGCACGCCGAGAAAGCCGAGTTCCCGCTTTGCCGTCCGCACGAGCGTCTGCACCTGTTCCGTGACGCGGAGATCCGCGCCGACGGCGACCGCGGGGACGCCGTACTCCCGGCGGAGCCGGAGCGCCTGTGCGGCGGCGCGCTCCCCGCCGCGGAAATAATGGAGCGCCACGCCGTATCCGGCGCGCGCGTATGCCTCTGCCATCGCGGCGCCGATCCCGCCGGACGCGCCCGTGATCAGTACGCTGCGCATCGTATCCTCCTTTTCGTCCGTGTGGACGAAAAAGCCGGTCGGATCGCTCCGACCGGCTTCCTTGTGTGATTACTGCTGATCTTCGCCCTCGAAGGACTTATAGGATTCCGGATTGTCCGTGGAATACATGATCGGCTCGTCTCCCGCGGGCTCGGCCTCCGCCTCGGCGGGAGCCTCCTCGTACGCCGGCTCGGAAAGCGCGCGGATCGAAAGACCGATCTGGTGCTTGTCCCCGTCGATGGAGACGATCTTGACGTCCACCGTCTGACCGACGGAGAGGACGTCGTCCGGCTTGGCGATCTTGTGATCGGCGATCTGGCTGATATGGATCAGACCGTCCACGCCCGGCACGACCTCGGCGAACGCGCCGAAGGGCATGAGCGACACGACCTTGACCGTCGCCACGTCGCCGACGGCGTATTTCTGCGTGAAGATATACCACGGATTCATTTCCTCCGTCTTGTAGCCGAGGGAAATGCGGCCGCGTTCCCGGTCGAAGGACTTCACGTACACGTGCAGCTTGTCCCCGACTTTGACGACGTCGGAGGGCTGACGGATCCGCTTCCAGGACAGCTCGGAGGTATGGACCATGCCGTCCACGCCGCTGCCGAGATCGACGAACGCGCCGAAGGACGTCAGGCTCTTGACCTCGCCGTCGAACTCCTTGCCTTCCTCGAGTTCGTTCCAGAACGCCTCCTCCTTCGCCTTTCTCTCCTCGCGCTGGACGGCGCGGATGGAAGCGAAGGCACGGCGCTTCTCCTGCTTGATCTCAAAGACCTTGACCTTCTGCGTCGTCCCGACCAGGACGGAGAGATCCCCTTCCTTCGGGATCCCCGTCTGAGACGCGGGGATGAAGACGGACACGCCGAAGAGGGAGATGAGCACGCCGCCGTTGACGGCCTTCGTGACCTTGCCCTCCAGCGTCTCGCGGGTCTTCTCCGCCTCGACGATGCGTTCCCAGTTCGCGTCGCTGTCGACGCGCGTCTTGTCGAGCGTCGCGATCCCCTCGACGTCGCTCACCTTGATGACCTTCGCCCGGATCTCGTCGCCCACCTTAAACAGCTCGGAGAGCTTTGCGTTCGGGTCATCGGTCAGCTTGTCGTGTACGATCACGCCGGTCGTCTTCGCGCCGAGATCCAGGTGGATCTCGTTCTGCGAGACCGAGGTGATGACACCGGTAACAACGTCTCCTGTATTTAAAGTTTTGAGGGAATCCTCGAGCAAGTCAGCAAAGTTTTCGTTCAGTTGCTCTGCCATGGTTTGTTTTACCTCCTGTATTACACTGTACGGCGTCGATGCGCCGGCAGTTATGGACACGTTTTTTGCGAAGGACAGATCGAGCGCGGCAAGATCCCCGGCGTCCTCGATCCAGTACGTGTGCGGACAGCGCGCGCGGCACACTTCATACAGTTTGGCCGTATTGGAGCTGGCGCGGCTCCCGATCACGATCACGGCATCGCTTCCGTCGGCGAGCGAAGCCGCCTCCGTCTGTCTTTCGTCGGTCACATTACATATTGTATCAAAAATTTGAGCGTTTGTATATACCTTTTTGAGAATTCCCAAACTTTTTTTCCATTCTTCCGCCTTTTGCGTCGTCTGGGAAGCGATACTGCACACGGATCCGGGCTCGGGAGGGTCCTTTTCGAGGATCGAGGCAAGCTCGTCGGCAGAGGAGAAGAGCACGCCGTCCGGCGCGCAGCTGAGGATCCCGAGCACCTCGGGGTGTCCCGGCGTCCCCAGAAGATAGAAACGGCGTCCCTCCCCCGCGTTCTCCCGCGCGATGCGGCGCACCTTTTCGACGAAGGGGCAGGTACAGTCGAGGACGGTCAGCGAGGGGCAGTGCGCGGCGAACTCCGTCAGCATGTCGAGCGTGGACTGGATCTCGCCGTGCGCGCGGATCACGACGGTGATCGCCTCCCCCGCCGCGGCGCGGCGAAGGATGCCGGGCAGATCCTCCGGCCCGATCTCCCCGACGCCGGCGGCGGCGAGGGACGCGCAGTACGTATCGTTATGGATGAGCCTGCCGAGCGTGTAGATCTTGCTGTCCGCGCGGCGGATCGCGTCGCGGACGGCGTCCGTCGCCCGGCGCACGCCGAAGCAGAAGCCGGCGTGATCGGCCACGGTGATCTTCATGCGGGGTCTCCCTCCTCCGGCTTCGTCTCCGTTTCCGGGACGGGAAGTTTTCGCTCGTACCCGCCGAGTGCGCAGATCGCGCCGAAAACGCGTTCCGCGGCGGCTTCGTACTGCGCGCGTCCTCCGCCGGTCAGACCGGATTCGGAGAACGGGATCGGATCGCCGATGACGAGCGTCGTGCGGCGGAACGCGCGGACGCGGTTCCCCTTCGTCCGGATGAACGCGGGAACGACGGTCGCGCCCGTATGCCAGACGATCATACCGATGCCGGATTTGATCGGGGTCGTGCCCGGATCGACGGCGGGGCAGCGCGTCCCCTGCGGGAAAATGCCGACGGTCTTCCCGTCCTTCAGGAGGGAGATCGTCGTTTTGATCGCGCGTACGTCCGCCCCGCCGCGGTCGACGGGATACGCGCCGAGCGCCCGCAGGAATGCGCCGACGAGGGGAACGGACATCGCTTCCTTTTTCGCCATGTACCGGATCTGCCGCCCCGTGCCCGCCGAAAGGATGATCACGTCGAGCATGCTCGTGTGGTTGGCGCAGAGGATACAGGCTCCCTCCGGCGGCAGCTTCTCCCGGTTCTCCACGCGGATCCGGAAGATGAGCCGCAAGGGGAGCACGACGATCAGGTAGACGATCCGATAGAAGATGCTCATGCGCGCGCTCCGGTGCCCGCGCCGCGGATGATCCGCAGCGCCGCCTCCACCGTCTCCTCAAAGGTGATGTCGGAATTGTCGAGGATCACCGCGTCGTCGGCCGGGATCGCCGGCGCGAGCGCGCGGCTGCGGTCCGCCTCGTCGCGCTCATTCGTCTCCGCGAGGATCTGCTCGTAGGAGCACTCGATCCCCTTCTCCCGCAGTTCCGCAAAACGGCGCCGCGCGCGCGCTTCGGGAGATGCGGTCAGAAAGATCTTCACCTCGGCGTCCGGCATGATGACGGTGCCGATGTCGCGGCCGTCCATGATCACGCCGCCGCGCGCCGCCATCTCCCGCTGCACCGTGAGCAGAAACGCGCGCACGGCGGGCTGGGCGGACACGGCGGACGCCGCGAGAGAGATAGGCTGCGTGCGGATGCGCCCGCCGACGTCCTCACCGCCGAGCAGCACGGTCTGCACGCCGTCCCGGACGCTGAAATCGAGCCGCACGTCCGGCAGCGCGGCTTCCACTGCGGCGGCGTCCGCGACGGGGACGTCGTGCTCCGTCATATACAGAGCGACGGTCCGGTAGAGAGCGCCGGTGTCCACGTACACGTATCCGAGCCTTTGGGCGACCGCGCGGGCAAGCGTGCTCTTCCCCGCGCCGCTCGGGCCGTCTATGGCGATCTTCAGGCGACGTTCCATATCGTTATCGTTTCCTCCCGTATCGTTTTCCGGCTCCGCCGCGCGTGCGGCGGCGAAGGCGGCGGCGCCCTCTCCGGCGGCGACGCCGGTAGAGAACGCGATCTGTAAATTGAATCCGCCCGTATAGGCGTCCGTATCGATGACCTCCCCGGCGAAAAAGAGTCCGGGGACGTCCCGCGCCATCATCGTCTTCGGGTGGATCTGATCCACCTCCACGCCGCCGGAGGTGACGATCGCCTCCTCGATGGGGCGGAGCCGCCGCGGCGTGAGCGGGAACGCCTTCAGCGTGCCGAGCAGCGCGCGCCGCTGCGCGCGGGTAAGCGCGCCCGCCTTAGCGCGCGGGTCGACGCCGCTCGCCGCGATGACCGGCGCGATCATCTTCTGCGGCAGAAGATCGTGCAGAGCGTTGACGAGATCGCGCTGCGCGTACTTTCCGAGATCGGAGAGGAGCCGCGCGTCCAGCGTCGCCTCGTCGAGCGCCGGCTTGCAATCGATCGTCATGGCATACGAGGATACGTCCCCGCGCATGTGCGCCGACGCCGACAGCACGAGCGGCCCGGAGACGCCGAAGTGCGTGAAGAGCATCTCCCCCATCTCCGAGTAGACCTCCGTACCGCCGCGCCGCACGTGCAGCGTCACGTTCCTCAGCGACAGTCCGGCGAGCGGAGCTGTGTCCTCCGCCGTCTCCACCGGCACAAGGGAGGGGACGGGCGGGCTGACGCGCAGTCCCGCCTCACGCGCGAAGCGGAAACCGTCGCCCGTCGATCCGGTCGCCGGATAGGAAAGTCCGCCCGTCGCCACGATGACGGCGCCGTGGCGCCGCTCGCCCGCGGCGATCCGCACGCCGACGCATCCGTTTGCCCCGTCGAGAAGGAGTCCGAGCACCTTCTCCTGCGCAACGCGCACTCCGAGCGCGCGCATCGCGCGTTCCAGCGCCCCGGCGATATCCGCCGCCCGGTCGGAGACCGGGAAGACGCGCTGTCCGCGTTCGACCTTGAGCGGCACGCCCTGCTCCTCGAAGAAATCCATGACCTTCTCCGGCGGAAAGCGGAAGACGGCGCCCTTCAGGAATTTCGGATTTTTCGTGACGTTTTCGAGCACATCGGCGGGCGGACAGCAGTTCGTCACATTGCAGCGCCCCTTGCCCGTGATGCGGAGCTTTCGTCCCAGGACGCGCATCGGCTCGTAGACCGTCACGGACGCGCCGGTCCGGGCGGCGGCGACCGCCGCCATCATGCCGGCCGCGCCTCCGCCGACGATCCCGACGTCCGAGTATACCTCGCTCATCGGCGTCTCATTCCTCCGCGCGGCGTTCGCCGACGGCGGAGTTCTTGTCGTATACGTTGAACATATCCCACACGCTCTCCAGCCGCGTCAGCGTCGCGGACAGCTCCGTCTGTTTTTTCTGCGCGACGGCGGCGAGCAGCGCGTCGATGATGGAGAGCGGCGCGACGAGCGAATCGATAAAGGACGCCATGTCGCTGCGCGCGGTCAGGACGGCGTACGCGTCCTGCGCGATCGGAGAATTCACACTGTCCGTGATGGAGATCACGCGCGCGCCGCTCTGCACGGCGAACTCGACCGCGTTGACGATCCGCGTCGAATAGCGCGGGAAGCTGACGGCGAGGAACACGTCGCGCTCATCCATGCGGAGCATCTGCTCGAAGATCTCGCTGCCGCTCGTCGTGCGGATCAGCCGCACGTCCCCGAACATGTAGCTCAGATAGTAATTCAAAAACTCCGCGAGCGGCGAGGAGGAGCGGATCCCGATGATATAGATGGACCGCGCGTCGAGCAGCGCCTGCACCGCGCGCTCGAACGCCTCGCGGTCGATATGCTCCTGCGTGTACTTGATCTTTTCCGCGTCGGAGGAGAGCACGGCGTCGAGGATATGCATGTCTCCGAGCCGGTGGTTCGCCACCTCGATCCGCTGGAGAGAGGTGAGGCGCATCCGCACCGTCTCCTGCACCGTGTGCTGCAGATCCGGATACCCGTCGAAGCCGAGCTCGATCGCAAAGCGGACGACGGTCGATTCCGACACGCCGACCGCTTCTCCGAGCTGCGACGCGGTCATGTACGCCGCGCGGTCGTAGTGCTCCTTTATATAGCGGGCGATCATCTTCTGTCCCTTGGAGAGCGAGGGCATCGCCTCGTCGATCGTTTTGAGAAGATCCAGCATGACAACACTGCCTTTCCGATACGTATTCTCACACAGTACATTATAGAATAATTTTCCGCGTATGTCAAGCGATGCGGCGCACCGAAGGAAAACAAATCGCCGTTTCGACCTCCGAAACGATCAAAGAACGCCCGGACGCATGAAAAAACCGCCGCGGAACGCGGCGGTACGGAGCGCGCGGACGGCGGGGCGAGGTACCCGCCGTCCGCGCCGATCCGGTTGGATATGGTCCGAACGAAGCGTCAGGCGCTCACGCCGACGCTGCTGTAGCACGTCGTGCGCCCGTACGCGCTTGCGTTCGTGAAGGTGTACGCCGTGCCGCCGATCCTGACGGTATGGCTCCCCGCCGCGTGCAGCGAAAGAGAATACGTCTGCACGCCGCCGGAAGCGCTGACTCTGCCGTATCCGAGCACGATGAGCGTGCCGCCCGACACGGTGACGGAGCCGTCCGCGTCGATCGCCGCCGCCATCTGGCTGTTCGGTCCGCGCGTGACGACGATCCCGCCGGTCTGCGTATAACTTCCGTTGCTGTCGATCCCGTCCGTATCCCCGTTCGGAGAGACGGACACGTCGAGATACCCGCCCGTCACGCTGATCTGCGGAGAGACGTTCCCTTTGCATGCGTTGACGCCGTCGTCGTTGGCGGCTACGTACGATTCACCGCCGGAGATGCGGATGACGTTCGCCTCCAGACCCTCGTAAGCGCTGTCGATGCGGATCGTCCCGCCGGAGATGTCGAGGATATAATCCGCGTGGATGCCGTCCGCGCCGGAGACGGTCTGCTGGCCGCCCCAGCCGCCGCGGGGACCCATGCCGCCGCCGAAGGTCTTCGTCTCCGGTGCGTACACGCTCATCGTGACCGTGCCGCCGGAGATCTCGATCGTCCCCTGTCCCTTCGTGCCGTCGCCGAGCGCCGTGCCCCAATCCGCGTGGAGCCCGTCGTCATAGCTCTGGATCGTGATGCTGCCTGCGGCGATGCGGAGCACGTTCTGCGCCTTCACGCCCTTGTAGGAGGTCGTGGACGCGTCAGAAGCGGTATATCCGCTGTAGGAGCCGGTATAGACCGTGAGGACCGGCTCGGCGCCGTCTTCCCCTGCCTGCACGGTAAAATCGTGCGCCGCCTGGAAGCCGTCGCCCGCCGCGTACACGGTGACCGCGCCGCCGCTTAGGGTGATATCGCCCCGCGTCTCCCCGTTTTTGCTCACGTCCGTGTTCTCCGTCTTGACGCCGTCGCCGTGCGTCGATATGACGACGACCGTCCCGCTCGTCACGGTGACGGAATCGTTGCCCTTGAGCGCGTTATTGCGCGCGGTGACCTTAAGGGAGAGTTTCTGGACCGTCAGGTCCTTCGTCGTGTGGATCCCGTTGTTGTAGCCTCCGGTCACGACGAGCGTGCCCGTCCCCTTCAGCTTCAAGTCGCACCTGGCGTAGATCGCGCCTTCGCCCTGCGACGCGTCGTCGGTCGTTTTCGACGCGCGCGTGTCGGTGATCACGTTTTCGCTGCCGTTTTTGGCGGAAATATCGACGCTCCCGGCGGAAAGGATCTTCACGGGAGAATCCTCCCCCCAGCGGATCGTGACGCCGCAGAGCGCGAGCACGACCTCGTCGTCCTCCCCGGCGTCGACGAGGATCTGCCCTTCGAGCAGTCCCTCGAGGGTATACGTGCCGGCGGAAGTGATCGTATACACGCCGTCCGAGTCGGTGAAGACGCCGTCCTCGCTCGTCATGGAAAACGTGCCGGTCGTCTCGGACGCGCTGACCGTCTTGTCCGTCACCGGCTCCGCGGGCGTCGTATCCGCGGCGGTATCCGTATCCGCCGGCGTTATGCCGCCGCACGCGGCGAGCGGCAGTATGAGCAGCACGGAAAGAAAAATCGCCGCAAACTTCTTTTTCATTTTACTTCTCTCCTTACGTATCGTTTTTTCGCGGATATCCTCCCGGCCCCGCCGGATCGGGGGATATCCGCCGCAGCCGCCGGACGGCGGCCGATTCCCCCTCCGCCGCCGTTCCCGGTCTGCTGCGTACCATTATACGCGCGATCCTTAAACAAAACTAAAAAGCCGGAAAAAAACGGAACGCGGATCATTTTCCCGCAAAAATACGCCGCCGGCCGTTTCCGGTCGGCGGCATGAGAAGGACCGACGATCCCTCACTCCATCGGCAGGATCTTCTGATAAAGGAACTGCGCGAATTCACAGCTCGAGTACGCCGCGAACCGCTGATACTCGTCCGACTTCCGGCTGTCCGCAAAATCGCAGACGCTTTTTACGATGATGGGCGTCGGCCGCGGGTCGTTCGCGTGGTTCGCCGCGTACACCACGGCGTAGGATTCCATATCCAGCCCCGCCGTGCGCTGATACTGGGTATAGATCTGCTTTTCCAGAAGCTCGCGGTTGGCGACGACGGTGCTGCCGCACGCCATCGGTCCGATGTACACGTGGCACGGATTCTCGTCCGAAGCCGCCGCCTTTCTCAGATACGGAAGGATCTCCTCCGGGATGTGCTCCGCGGTGGAGCGCGGAAGAAAACCCATGTTGCCGTAGCGGATCTCCGCCAGCTCCGGGCTGACGAATTTCCCCGCCGAGTAATTCCAGATCACGTCCGGCACGATCACGTCGCCGTAGCGCTGATCCTCCAGTTCCTCCTTGACCACCCCGGCGGCGATGCCCACCATGATGAGGTACCGGGGGCGGAACAGAAAGATCGTCTTCATGGCGGTCGCCGCCGCCGCGGTCATGCCCATCTCGCCGACCTTGACGTGTACGATCGAGCGCATCTTCCCGTCCCGCTCGAACTGCGCCTCGTCATAGATCTGGTCGTCCCCCGCGAAGGTCTTCGCCTTCCAGTCGTGGAAATGGGTCACCGCCGTGAATTCGGTCGTCGTGACGGACATGAGCGCCACGTCCGTTTGATACGCGATCTTTGTCATATCGTGACCTCCGTACCGTTATCTTTCCGGACCGCCTCCGCGTATCCGGCGGACCGTGCGCCGCGCGTCTTCATCCGCGTTCCACGTAGACGTGGTCGTTTTTTCCGAACTGTTCCGGGTGCTCGGCGACCAGCCGCGAGGCAAATTCCTGCGCGGACTTCGCGTAGCGGCTCATCGCTCCCTCGATATCGTAGAGTTTCTTGCCGCTCTTGCTGTACGCGAAAGCGAACAGCACCACGGCGGCGCCGATCCCGCCGATCAGAAGCGGCAGGAGGCGAAGCGCCGCGCCCACGGCGACAGAAGCGATGATCGCCGCCCAGACCAGAGAGAAGATCGCCCAGAAGCGGATCTGCCGCTTCTTATAGCAGGACTGACACATATACCCGTGTCCGCCGCCGTAGGTCTTCTCGTTCCACGTCGTGACCCGCTGCATCGCCGTCCAGTCGTTCTTTGACGCCAGGTTGCTGACCGCGTTCTTTTTGTAGGTGAAACGGACCATCTTCGCTTGGCAGACGGGACAGACGTCCGTCCCGTCGATAAAGGTGCGGTTCTGCGTGCTCATCGTCGGTACTCCTTTGTTCGGTCATATCGATCGAGGCCTTTGCCCCGTCGGCAAGCGCTTTGGGTACAAAAGACGCGCGGACTCACAGCCCCGGGCGGCTTCATCGTCCGTATGAGCCGCTCGGTCCCTTTTGCGGAGGCATCGCCGTGCGTGCGGGCGGAAATATCATTCGGAAAAAATAGGATCGGAAGTATGAAAAGGACAAGGACCGGTCACTGGGCTTCCCATACGCCGTCGGAGCACTGCACGGTCAGATCTTTTGCGCCGCTGTGGTCGATGCCGACGTACTTGTCGCAGTTGTCGCAAAGCGTCTGCCACTCGGCTTTGGTACCGGCGTAAACGATCGTCGCTCCGTCTTTGGTTTCGAAAACGTAAGGATATCCCCGCGAGGTCATCAGAACGAGAGACCGAGGAAGGTTCACTGTTTCGATATTCTTTCCGTAGAGCGTGCCAAGCGACTTTACCCCCTCGGGAACGGTGATCGTTTTAATGCCGTTCTCCCGTTTGTCCCAGGAAAGATAGACGCGCACGACCTTTTTGCCGTCGATCGTCTGCGGCACCGTGACGTTTTCTTTATCGCCGACGTACGCGTGGACGATCACGCAGTTGGGGTAATCGTAGTATTCCCATTCGCCGTTATAGACCTTCAGATCGTCCGAACCGCTGATCGGTTCGGCAAGCGGTTCAAAGGAAATGATGCGCGCGTCTTTTTTGAAGCGGCAGGTCATGTAATCATCGTCAAGCAGATAGAAATGACTGCCGGTCACGCCGAGAAAGAGGATATCGTCGCTCCTTGCCTCAAGGTCGCCCTCGATGAGCTGTTTTTGGTCGCTGCCGTCCCGGTTCACGCAGTACAGACCGTCGTTTTTCAGATAGTACAGCGTATCTCCGGCGATGTTGAAAATCTTTCCTGCGGAGAAGGAGCGGTCGAATATCGTTTCCGGGATCGACCCGCATTTTTTTCCGGTATCGACGTCGTAGGTGACAAAACCGTCTTCCGTGCTGAACCATACCGTATTTGCATATACTTTGACGTTTTCCGCTCCGACAGGCACCGGGCAGACTTCACCCGTCTCGCCGCCGCCGATCGGCGTGCGGTAAATGCCGTATGGCGTATCGTCGTCTTTTCCGTATTTGGCAAAATAGATATATCCGCCCGAGATGGTTATGAGCGAAACGTTGTCCGCCTGCGCGATGTCAGCGGGGAGTTCAAAATCGACGATCGCGCCCGACGCAAGGTCTGCCTTTTTCCATGAAATCTCAAAAGAAGTACCGCCGTCTGCTTCCGTTATCCGGTAAAGAGAGAGATAAAGCGCATCTTTCGTTTTGTATACGCCGTTCCGTGAAACACGCCAGCCGTCCCGCACTTCGAGGAGGTCCTCGGTCTTTCCCGTCGAAGCGTCTGCCCGGCTGACCGTAAAGTCCGAGAGGCCGTTTCGGTCGTGCAGATAGTATACCTGATCTCCGCAGGCCGCAAGATAACATGCCGTCACTTGCGCGATATCGTCGAACAGCACTCTCGGGACAGAGGCGATGAACTGCGGCTTTGCCGCCGCGTCGTCAGCGATCCGGTAAATATCGTCGGAATAGCAGGTGCCGTTATCGCTCCCGTCGTTGTTCTCGCCCGGCACAACGAAATAGGTATATCCGTCGGCATAGGAAATGAGTCCGGAACTGGCGTAAAAAGTGAATTCGTATTCATCCCGTTCGAATGACGGATCGGACGCCGAAGCGGATCCTTCCGACGTCTGATCACCGGGAACCGCGGATACGCCGCCGGACGGGTCCTCCGTCTGCCCCGTCGGCGCCGCCGCGCACGCGGCGAATGCCAAAACCGTCAAAAGCGTCAGAACAGCAGCGATCATCCTTTTCATATGCGTACGTTTCTCCTTTTCCCAGCGAGGAAATCATTTGTTGCCGAATGCAGTGTTTTCGCGGGCGGGGCATCGGCCGCGCCGAACGGAACGTGCATCCCATCGTGATAAATTATACATGAATCCGGCGTTTTTTTCAAGGGAGGGAAAGCATTGTTTGCAAAGAAGTCACAATCGTTTCCGGAAGATGAAAAGAGCACTTCTCTGAGTCGCTCAAAGAAGTGCTCTGCAGCCTTTTCCGAACCCGAACGGGATCCGCATGAAATCCGCCGCGCCCCGTAATCCGGCGCGGTTCTCGGAAATCATGCCGTCAGAAAGAAGTCAGGTCAGGGACGAATACGTGAAAACGCATGTTACACGGTACTATGTGCTCCGTATCCCGCCGTGTACCGTTATTTTCACTCCAGCGTCTTCATTGTGGGGAATAGAAAGTTAGTTATTCCAGGCACAGTAGCAGTCATCATTTGTTTTCCCTCATAGATACGCAAATTCCCTTGAAAACCAACGCCTGAAAGACTACTAAAACCCACGAAGTCGATCCCTGAACCAGCGTCCATCGCATAGACCCGCGCAATCCCTCTTTGCTCTTCACGCTATTGGAGAAGAAATTGGAGAGCGTGGAGACTCGGCATCATTGTTGCCAAAGTGGACTTGTCTGTGCGCCTCTTAACAAGGCTTTAATATTATAGCAGACAAAGCCCGATTTTTCAATATGTTTGGGCATTTTACTGAGATAAAGTAGTGAAATCATCTCCTCCATCGGTAGAACTGCGTGTGTGCTATCTCAATATCTTCCTCGAAATCAGAGATGAAGTAGACATGGGCTTCTTGAAATGCTCGTTTGATGTCCATACAAAGGCTCTCTGAACTTGCTCTGTATGATACAGCCTCAAGCACTATCCCTCGTCTTTCGCACAGGTGCTTTGCTATTGCCTGCGTATCGTTCTCGGTTTTCGTTCCTCTTCCTATTGCCAAGAATGCCAGTTTCAGATCGGGTATGTAAGCATCCAGTGGAACACCAATAGTGTCTTCGTCATTGATTCTCGGTTTCAATCCATTACGACCGCAGTAAAGCATACTCTTCAAAGTTACGCCAGCAGCCGTAGTCAGCACAGTAGCCTTTTCTTTGGCATCGGCTATCGCTTTTCCAAGCAACTCGTTCTTCGCCGCTTCGGGGTCTTTTACGGTATAGCTGAGACGGAACTCCGGTTTTACCGGGCAGTGCGCCAACGCATAAAGCAACTTGCCTAAGCGTTCATTGTCTGACTCGAACTCGACCTTCATCAGGTGGTGGTACTTATAGCCAACAAATCGCTGCTTGTAAGTGCCGTGCTCCTTGTAGCTTTCGTATTCAGTCTCCACATTGAAGTTCAGGGTCTTCAGGTCAGTCCGCTCAAATCCAAAACCGGACAGCAAATCCTTAATTCGCTCGGTGTCCTCCGCAGATCTCCGAAGAGCATCACTGTATTCCGGGAAAGTTCCCTCCAAAGACATGGTGATCCTCGTCATATCTGGTTTCACTTTGAGCTGGCCTTTGCCGGTCACTCGAATCGTTCTCATGTGTTACTCCTTTCTCGGCGCACAAGCGTCGATCACATTCTGATAGTATTGACGCATTTCTTGATCTCTGCAACTCATCACGACCGCCATACCGTAATCAGGATTGGCAGAGAGCCAGTTTGATACTGCTCTCAATGCAATAGCTGCTGCATCCTGCTTAGGATAACCGTATGCTCCCGTAGAGATTGCAGGAAATGCGATGGTATGCAGGTCGTGTTCTTTTGCAAGCTCAAGAGAATTGATGTAGCAGGAATAGAGCTGTTCGGCACACTTCGGATCACCAGCTTTATATCGGGGACCAACAGTGTGGATTACATACTTTGCTTTCAAAAGCCACCCACCGGTGATTTTTGCTTCTCCAACTTCGCAGCCATTCAGTTTGCGGCACTCTTCAAGCAATCCCGGACCGGCTGCGCGATGGATTGCCCCGTCCACTCCGCCGCCGCCAAGCAAAGATTTATTTGCGGCGTTCACAATGGCGTCAACATCCAGCTTTGTGATGTCGCCAATGTCGAAGTAGATATGGTTCTCCGGCTTATCCGCATCCAGGATCAGATTGATAAGGCTCTTCGTTAAGAGGAAGGACTTGCCCCAAGGGTTGATGATGATACCCTCCTCAGCCATATCTTTACAGCCCTTCAGCATACTGTCGATGAAGTTTGAAATGATAGAGGCGCTTTCGCCCTTCTCATATTCTTCTTTTGATGTGAAAGCCACTAACCAAGACTTCCCATCATTGGTTTCGATGTGGTGGAGCTTGAAGTGCAACTCTTCTTCACTGGTGACGGTATCACCGACGCGAAGATGCTCAATATCCATCATATTGATTGCAGCCTGCGGAGGAATAACCGGAATCAGGAAATGCGCGTCCTGGTGCATTCTCAGTCTGATTGCTTCAAGCACTGCAATTAAAGTTTCCCGGCTTTGATTTGCATAGTAGTTTTCAATAGCTTCCTCAATCGTGTTGTTTCCATCAAGAAAGCTGTCGTAGTATTCCTCTTTTCGTCCCCTGGCAATGTCAAACCGCTCCAGCACTGCAAGCATATCTTCCGGCAGCCGAGCTTTGCACTCCGCCTCATAGATCAGAGGAACACCGTAAAAAGCTTCTGCTATTCCTCCGGCGATGCAGGTCAGAGTATCGCAATCACCTCCGAGAGAAACAGCCGTCCGAATCACATCCTCGAAGTCATTGCCCTCAAGAAAAGCCGTAATTGCTTCCGGGACGGTCTCCTGGCAACTCTCGACATGATGGTATGTGGGTCTGATTTCATCGCAAGTGCGGGAAAGGTCATAGCCGAACTCTCTGACGATGTAATTCCTAATTTCGTCTTTGCTGTTGCCGGTACGAGCAAGGAAGATTGCGCTGGCCGTTGCCTCCGCTCCCTTGATCCCTTCCGGGTGATTGTGCGTAACCTGAGCAGTCAGTCGAGCTATTCTGCGTGTTGTTTCAAGATCATCGTACAACCATCCCGCCACAGAGACACGCATAGCCGAACCGTTGCCGTAACTACCGTAAGGTTCATGGCATCCAGTCATTAACCACTGGCGAAACCTTCCACCATATCCGGCATTGGGATATTTCCGTCCCCAGCGGTGCATGGCGCTGATAATATCGTCGCAGATCACTCCATCAGGCGCTTCATGCGACACTCCCAGCAAAGCTTCCGCTACCGCAATGGTCATAACGGTATCATCCGTGAAGTGACTCTCATCCGAGAACATCGGAAACTCTTTTGTCTTTTGACCTCTATCAAACTCATAAGGGGCACCTATCATATCGCCCAAGATTGCTCCGTACATTTTTATTACCTCCTTGGTTCTCTTGATGATCTAAGTATAGCCAACAAGAAGGCAAAAGTGGTCGTTTGCCAAACGACAAATGACCACTCCTCCAATTACTATTTTGAATACAATAGAAAGTCATCAATTTTCCGTGGTGACGGTGTATATCCGAATTTCTGCTTACAATATTCCTGAAGCTCTATCATCCTCACACAGAAATCTGCATATTCAACATCGCACCCACAAGGATAGTGTTTATATACGCGCTGTTTATCAAGCTTTACCCATTTACGAACGCCCAAGTTCGCCCTGCTATCGTAAATGAAGAACATTTGCGGGCAGTGAAAATGTAAATACTTTGAAGCAAGCGACCGTTTTTCAAGCTCGGTAATGTCAAAAAAAGCATCCGTGAGCAACTTATGCGTGTTGAGAACGAGATCAAGATTTTCCTCTGACAAAACAGGATATTGTTTTAGTTCGGTGATCCGTTCATCCAGAGTATTGCCAATTGACAGCATCTTCGGAGCTACGATCTCGTAGTAAAAGTCATCGTCATCCGTGTCATCTTTATTTTTTCTGCGTTCGATAGCGGCGGCATAGCTTCTGCCAATCAGCCATATCTTTCCCACGATAATGTCCGCATCATCATGCAGCGGGTTTTTTTCGCACATTTCATACAGAATGCTGTTCGCATAGTCCCATTTACTCCTCTTGGAATTGAGGATAGCTGACAGTTTCGAGTTTAGAACATCAGACGATTTGATCATATATATCCCCTTATTCCCCCAAGATTGGTTGGCCGTATTTGAAGAGAGCAGCATTTATCTCGAAAATGTCGTAGATCTTATTCGTGATGAAGTACGTTACGATGAGGTCAAATCTGCTGCTTGGAGAAAAAGCAATCTCTGCTCTTGATAGTAGATCAAGCGTTGTTGGCAAATCCAGTTCAAGTGCAATCGCAAACGCTACTGCCGTCTTCTTCTTTGGCTTGTAATCCTCTTTGCAGCGGATACGAGAAAATACTTTACGGTCGATGTTTGCTTTTTTATATACCGTCACATCGTCCATTCCGCTGGCGTCTATCAGTTTGAAAAGACGTTGTTGGAATGTCTCGCCTGTTCCTCCAAGAACCTCATCGAGGCTCTTTCCCGTAACATCAGGAAGAGTCCCGATTGGAGCCAACATCTCGTCGGCAGACTCTTCAATGTCCTCTTCGCTGTCATAAGCGGCAGAGGCAAAATACATTTCCTCTCGGAGTTCTTCAATTCTTGCGGAATTGCGTCTCCGTCTGCTTGCTCCGTAGTCTCCACCGTATTCAGACTCGCGGATAAGGTGGGCTGAGTGGTCATCTATATACTGCTCAATACCCCCGACGAGCTGCTCAGACAATTGTAGTGCTTTACGGTCAAAAACGACGAGAAGGACTTTCATCTCATGGGTAAGAAGGAACTTGCCGATCTCTGCAAGAGCGATATTGAGAGCTTCATCTTTAGGAAAACCATAGACGCCAGAAGCAATCAGCGGAAAGGCAATGCTCTTACATTTCAATTCTGCTGCAACAGATAATGACTTCTCATAACAAGAGCGAAGTATATCCCGCTCTCCATGATTACCGTCTATCCAAGCTGGTCCAACAGTATGGATAATATACTTCGCATCAAGGTTGAACGCTTCCGTGCTTACCGCTTGTCCTGGAGTAATCTCTCCGATTTTCTTGCGCTCCGCAAGAAGCAAATCTTTTCCAGCGGCGGAATAGATGGCACTGTCCGTACCACGTCCAATGCGAGGCTTGGGATTTGCCGTATTTACAATGGCATCAGCCTTTACTTTTGTGATATCATTTCTGATTATCTGAAACGGCATATTGCCTCACCTCCGTGGAATCAGTGTTTCTGGATTTCATCTCCACCACCATAGCTATAATAAACGCTTCGCCGGCTGAGAATACCATGATTGTCCTCTACCACCTCAAAACAATCAGGTTCGTAGAAATAACAACAAAACGATTCGTCCATCACCAGGTACATTCCGTCTTTATCCCGTCCTATAGCCTTGTACTCAGAGCCATAATTCAAATCAAATAATTCGTCATCGTAAGCGTGAGTAACACACCTTACAATTGCCTCAAAGTTGTTAAGGAGATTGTCTTTATCGGAAAGAACGGTAAAATCTTCAAATCTATTGAAATCGGTCACTAACCCATCGTCTCCCCGAACATGCAAACTGTTACGCACACCTTCCCAGTATTCAAGAAAAAATGCCTCATATTTCTTTCCATGAGTGAACTTTTGATTGCTCATCCCATTGTATTTGACGATCGCTGGTTTCATTGTGTTCTCCGTCTCCGACTATTGGCCTCTTTTTCAAGGTGTTCATTTTGGACATTATTCTCCTCCAATGGTATAAAGGCTCAAATATTATCCGGGCACATAACCGATTTTATTTACTCCTATCACACCTCGACGCAAGACTGTGATATCAATGGTCTCGTAGTCCGTTTTATTTATATCCGTTGTGCTTGTTTGAGTTCTTGGAACCTCTATCCTTTCAATCTGGGTTCTTGGGATCGGAATGGTCTCTACCCCCAGCTCGTCCATTACATCTTCTGGCAACTCGTAGTTCTGCTCAACCAAGCCGAAGCACGTAAACCCGGTATCTACGCAAAAAGAAATTAGCTTCTTTTTCCCAATGTTATAAATCACGCAGAAAGATGTGCCAATCAAGCTGCCGAGCAAATATCCCACAACAGGAAGCTCAAAACCAAGAGCCTGCCCGATTATACCGCCAATATGCGCACCGAGTATGTAACCACCTGAAACGACTACAGTGTCTACAAATGCAGCTCCCATCTGCTTTGTTGTCATTTTTCCTGCTGCAACAAGAATACTATTCTTTACAGTCTGCATTACGAGGGCAACGACAGTGCCAAGCAAAGTTGGGTTTATGCCTTTGAATGCCTCTCCAAGCATTCCGGCATCACACATGATTTTCAGCGATGAAGACACAGAGCCTCGCAGGAATCCTTCCGCACCGGCGGAAATACCCTTTGAACCCATTCGCTTTATTTGCTGTACGTCAATTTCTCCGTGCTTGATAAGATAATCAATCGCTTTGTAGATTTCAGGAGCTAATTGGACCGCTACTGTCACTGTGGCTGCGGTATAGCCTGCTTTTAATGCTTGTTTGAGAAGGTATTCGGGTTTAATAGCACTTTCAGCAGAAATCCCGTGATTCTCAGCCTTGAACTCTTTTTGCTTGCTTTCTCTCGCAATATCCTCCAGTTCTTTTCTCGATGCGCTCTTTGAACTAACTCCTTCATCGTTTCGGATCGTATCTGTTAATTGCTCTTCTGTCTCTGCGTAAGCCTCTGAAACGTCTGAACGAATAGGTTGATTTCTCAATGCCTCACGATGAGCTGTTGCCTTTGCTTCATCAAGATGATCTGAAGGAACCAATCTTCCTTGATCGTGATAACTTGCTTTACCGGTATCAGGGCTGAATCTTGCTTGAGCTTTGGCTGTCTTTTCTGGAGTAACATAGGACTTTGCACTATATGCTTTTCCAGAGTCCAACTGAATATCTACTGAATCCTTTGCGGTGCTATGTAATACTGAAGCCCGATCTGACGAATCGGCAGCCACCGCATCGACATTAAAAGTACCAGCACCATATTCCTCAAGCATATATCCCTGGAGCTGTCCAATCCCCAAATTACGGTATTGATGACTATTGATATTATCTTCGAGCTGTTTTATTGCCGTTTCGACTGCTTCAACATAAGACTCACCCATATTGGCTGCAATATCAGCACCCAAAATGGCGGTAGCAAATTCCCACCCCTGAAGAACGGGACTATTCTTCTGCATAAGCAACTCCTTTACTGGTTCATAAACCTGTCAAGACCATCGTTATATAGATGAACGACCCCATAGAATAACATCTGACGCTTCATCAGGGATTTATCTCTGAAAAGCTCCTCTGTTTTTGCTGCAACGCCTTTTCCCATTTTACTAATCGCTTCGGTACTATTATCAAAGCCTTTTTTTACAGCTTTGAAGAACCCCGGTGTAGAATGCTTCTTCTCGGCTTTCTCAGATACTGTATGATCTGACTCCGTTTCATCTATAGCTGGTGCATCTTCAGGTAGTGTTTCGATCTGTTCTTCCTCCGGCTCATCAGTTTTGATTTCTTCCTTCCAAGTCTTGAGAAAATCAGGCACCGGAAGATCAGACAGTTTTTTCAAGAAAGAGTCGTATCCTTCCCGATTAGTGAGCGCCTTTGGATCGACGAATAACACAGCTTGATTACCAGCCCATCCATACTTTACTCCACAATCATCAAACTTAACATCTATGACAGGGATCAGTTTATCAGTCCCTTTAACCTCACCGAGGAAAAGAATTTTTCCCTGAATATTGCCTGCTTTTTTATTTCCGAGCCAGACTTTTTCTGTCCAGGAAACAATGTTGATTGAATCGTCTCTTGTTCCGATAACACCGTCCTCAGTATCATCGTGCGACTCAACCATTTTCTTGAGCTGATTCATGAGGAGCTCATCCTTATAAACGACAATTAGAGTTTTCTTCGTCTCAAACATAGCAACCTCCTATTATCCGTTAGTATGTGTCCTTGTGGGGTCAGCGGAGTGATTGTTGTGGCAATAGTCGTAATACCAGCATTCATAAGGCTTCGTGCATTGTTCGCCTGGTGTCATGTCTATTTCTTCCGCTTGTTTTTGCATCCTGTTCAGATCCCAAATATTATCGTTCACCCATTTGGCATAACCCTTTGCTTTTTCAGTAACGTCGTTTGACTCAAAGGGATACTCCTCATCAGGCCCATGTGTAACAATGTATATTCTACCGATATTGAGCTTGCAACGGCTCATGATATAATACTGAAACCCTGCGTCACGGATAAACTGTTCATACACATCCGGTGCGTTTTTTACTTCGTAGAAATCATAGCCTGTCCCGGTTTTCCTGAGAATATCAACCGCGCAGTAGTTATTGTAGTACATAAACGCGGCTTCGCAGATAACGGGAGTACCTTTTTCCAAGTGCTCCGCAGTCTTTGCGACCATCGCTTGCTTGTCAGGTATTGTCGTTCCCGGTCTGTATATTGTCATTTCCTCGAAATCGCCAAACATAGCCATAGCTCGATCTCCGAAGTCATTTCCGTCGTCGAGCTTTTTCTGTACTTCTGGAGGAATGACCTTCAAATCCGGTCTGTGCTTATCAAGCCAGAGCATCTTCGGGCACTGCATCCCTCGCATGAAATCTGTTTTTGTAATACCCATTTGTCGGCCCTCGCCTACATTATCTTTCCGGGAAACGATTAAAGAGTGCTTTCAACTCTTCAATAATCTTTTGCGCACTTTCCTTTGATAGCACTTCCGACAGCTTGTGGCACTTCCAAATTCCGTCTGTGGTATCGTAGACGAACTCCATACCAAACACAATATTGTCCTCAGTCTTTGCTATTGCAATCTTCAGATATGGCTCCATGAAATCCGAAATGTACAGGGTTTCTTTGCCCGACACTATCTCCGAAGCCCCGTCAATCAATTCCTTAAGCTCGTAAGTCAAGAGGCAGGGATCTCTATATTGTTTTGGACCGTTTTCATCGGCATAGGTTATCTCTACAATGAGCCAATTTGCATCATAGTCATAGCCTTTTTCTTTGCTCTTCTGCTTTTCATATTGATAATCATATATGTCAAAGGTCAGGCTTTTACTGCCACTTCGTATAATCATATTCTCACCAACTCTTGTTCCAGTGTCTTCTTTTGTGCCTTGAGTCTGTCAAACTCTGTAAATGCTTCAACAACCTCGTCATCATTCTCAAAACGCGGTCGCATCGCAAATTGTTTATTGATGATATACGCCGTCGTTTTTTCAGGAAATTGGACAGTGATTTTACTGCCTTCCTGAGCGATAACGGTCCCCACGCCGTACATCTTTTGAGTCACTTCCACGCCAAGAAGAGAGATTTCCTCAAAGAGCTCCATCTGAACATCCAGCGCATGGATGGCATCTTCAAGTTCAGTAATTCTCTGTTGACGCTCGGCTTCTTCTTTTTCCTTTAGTTGCTGCGCTGTATAAGCCTTAATGCTTTCTTTCTTCTTAGCGTGTCTCAGTCCAGTATAGAAGTTATAGCAACGGCAGCAATACATGAGGTCAAAAGACATCAAGTGCAGGCTCTTATCGTAGTAATAATGATCGTTGTCCTTGAACAGAGCATTGTGTTTTTCGATTAGGCTCGGATGCTCCTTGAGCGCCTCAACCACGATTTCTGCCAGCTCATAGTAATTCTCCAACTTGAAGTCTGCACCAGCTCCCAAATCCTTGCCGAACTCGATATACTGAGCGAACTCCTCCGCCTCACTATAGCGATAAATGAAGTGAGTTTCCGGTGCAAAGAACGATAAGTAGCACGACGCTGCATGGCGATCCTGCTTATATCGGTAGAAGCGCGGAAACAGCTCCTGTCTGATCTTCTCGATCTCCTCAAGAAAGCTATCCATATGGTCTTGCAGTTCACTGATTGTTTCGTAATCTGCGAACAACACAAAACGAACGAGCCTCTCAACTTCTTCTGGGCGCTGTTCTGCCATCTTCACAATGCCAGTAGTCGGAGAGATCACACTGTTATTGATAAGCACAGAACTTCTCTTAGTGGCTGCATCAAACAACTGTGCAAAACTCATGGAGGAAGCTTGCTCTGAAAACCATATATCACGGAAACCACGCACTGCGCCCCACTTAAACTTTTCATCATGAGTGGAGTTGTTCACCATCTCATAGTTGTTTTCATAGCGGTTTATCAATTCGTGAAGGTTCTCTGTATTCATAGCTACTACCTCTTAGTTTATTGTGTCTGCTTTAATGCTTCTACCGCTTGGAATACCATATCAGAGTATTCCTTCTTTACTTCTTCAGGAGACTTGATAAGTACCTTGCCGCCGAACCCGAATACCCAGCTATAGAAAACCGGTCCAACAGCAGTCGTAACCATCGCGCGGAAAGATCTCATGTCATTGGCAAGGACAGTCACATCTTTACCGAACTTATCAATGATCGCGTCCATGAGATCATTATCACAAACGAGCTCGATTTGCTTTCTCTCTCCGTTATACATTCGGAACATCGAATTCAGATACACATTTATGTCGAAGTCTTGTGGAGGTTGAACCGCGTCCACATCCAGTTTTTGCGGGCAACGAACGATACGATCTACACGGAAGCTACCGATTCCTTTATGCTTCTCAGAGTAACCTACAACGTAGTAATAATCTCCATTCCAGATGAGCTTATAGGGGCTGAACACGTAGGTGCATCCGTCATGTTTAAGCTTCTGCTCTTTTCGGACATTGTAGGTAAAATACTGAAAAGAGACTTTCCTCCGTTCATTGATCGCATCGTTAAGGGTTTCCATGATGTAGTAGATTTTCTCATTACTGGCCTTGATGCGGTTCTCAACATCAACATTTCGGACGAGCTTGGCCGTATTGTGCTGACTTGTCAAAGAGCCAAGCTTTCTTACCAACTCGGCACTCTTTTCCTTTGGGATAAATCGTGCTGATTCAACCGCGTCGATCAATGTCTTGAGTTCCGGCAGCTCAAAGCGGCGTCCAATCAGATAGAAACGCTTTTGCGTAGATGGTTCTACTTCGATTTCGACCCCAAGCTCTTTCAGCACTTTAATATCATCGCCCACAGTTCCGCGTGAAGTATTTATGCCATAATCCCTTTCAAGTTGATCCATTATTTGTGCGATAGTCAAATAATGGTCTTCGTCTGTCTGTTCATAGAGCATCTTTGCTACATAGAAAGGCCGGAGCTTTGCTTTTATATCCATGAGTTCACCCCATTACTTCGTCATTCTCATCATCAACAAGTTGCCATTCTCTTTCAACCACTTGTCCCATTTCCAGTAATCCGGGAATACTCTAAGTACCTCGGCGTAGAACTTCTCGGAATGGTTCATTTCCTTGCGGTGGCAGAGCTCATGAACCACCACGCTATCAAGCACCTCTGGCGGCGTCAGCATAAGAAGGCAATTAAAGTTCAAATTGCCCTTGCCGCTGCAACTGCCCCACTTGGATCGCTGATTTCGGATTGTAATCCGTCCGTATGTAACGCCAACTTTCGGTGCAAAATACTTCACCCGCTCAGGAATGATCTTCAATGCTTTGTCTGCAAGGTTGCGGATTTCTTCTATGCTAAGAGGCTCAACAGCGTCCACTTTCTTTTGTTGTTCCTCAACCTTATTGAGGTGTTTCTCAATCCAGCTCTTATGCTGGAGAATAAACATATTGATTTCAGCATCCGTGGCTTGCAGAGGGGCTCGTATAATTAGCCCCTCTGCATTCACTTCAAGCCCTAAAGACTTCCTGTTGCTGCGAATGATCTTACAGTTCATAATCAGTCTTTCCTTAAGCTCTTATAAAGCTCCTTGGCCATCTCATCCTGCACCTTCTGATAGAAGTCAGGATCATTGAACAGCTTTTGGAAAGCCTCATTGTTGTCCAAGAAGCACTGAGTCACAATCTCTTTGAACTTATCCGGGAAGAGAGATTCGACGAACATCTCAGTGGAGTTATCCTTAGCATACTTTTTGAACTTCTTAACATCAGAATCCTTCATGAACATCTGATAGATTCCCTCGATAATGACGCGATCTGCATCGGTGAACTTGCCCTCAAACCGCTCATTAACCTTGTCAATGATGTTCTGCAAGGTGTCCTGCTTCTTATTCGGCTTTTTCGGAGCGAGTGAACCACCGGGCACATAGACGGGAGGTTTCTCGTCGAGTGTGATCGCGCCGTTGAAGGTCTCTGTCAAAGAGGCATATTCCAGTTTAATCTTGTCTTCAATATCAACGATTTCAACACGGCCACGCGGCAGGAGCCGGATTAGATTGTTTGTGTACTGGAACTCATTAAAGAGTTCCTTGTCATGGAGCCGCACAAGCTGCGTGATGTAGGAATACGCACCGTTGAACTTGCGAATATAATCTCGTACCGTGTACTGATCGTCCTCGCTAAGCTCCTTGTAGCGGTCTACAACAGGACGCAGCAGGCTGGCCAACCGTCCGATAGATGCCTCGCTTTGAGACGGACCACTGTGCTTGTCCATGAAGTCGATGAAGGTCTGAACGTCCTCGAAGTTGTAGAGCATGAACTCTGCGATCTTTGAGCGGAGGTCATAAACGAAGTTGATATCAGAGTCACCAAGCATTGTGGTTGCCTCGTAGTATGGCAAAAATGCTTTCTTAATATCCTCTTCGGTATTCTCAAAGTCCAGAACAAAGGTGCTATTCTTACCGCCGGTTGTTCTGTTCAAGCGAGAAAGTGTCTGTACAGCAGTAATGTCTTTGAGCTTCTTATCCACGTACATGGTGTGGAGAAGCGGCTCGTCAAAGCCGGTCTGATACTTGTTCGCCACAACGAGAATATTGTACTGACTCGAATGGAAAGCTTTGCGGAACTTCTTGTCCGTGGTGATGTACTTGCCGTCCTCATCCACATTCATTGTGGCCTCAGTGTAAGGCTTTTCAGAAGGAAGGTCCTCAAGAGTGACCTCGCCGGAGAACGCGATCATGACATCGGTGCCTTTGGTCTCTTCGGGATGGTCTTTTAGGTATTGCTTGATTGCAAAGTAATAGCGGACAGCATTCGCACGGCTGTCGGCAACGACCATCGCCTTCCCCTTACCGCCGATCTGATAACGGCAGTTGTCAAGGAAGTTGGTCATAATCATTTCGGTCTTCTGCGTGATGGTATAGCCATGCTTCTTGTAATATTTGAACAGCGCCTTAGATGTCGGCCCTTCGATCAGCTCCGGGTTGTCATCAGAAACACGGATCAGTTTGAAGGCTTCTTTGATGGTTGTATAGTTCTTCAGAACATCAAGAATAAAACCTTCCTCAATGGCCTGACGCATCGAGTAAACATGGAATGGCCTATGGATGATCGGTCCGTCCAAGCTCTGCTCGTGGACGCCGAACAACTCCAAGGACTCGCCCTTCGGCGTAGCGGTGAAAGCGAAGAATGACTGGTTCTCATGCTTGCCCTGGCCGATCACAGCATTGATGTAATCATCAGTCAGATCTACGTCGGATTCGTCGATTCCTTCTTCCTCGGCGTAGTTCTTGACCGCAACGCCAATGTCGATCAGGCTGCGGCGCAGCGTCTTTGCAGACTCTCCACTCTGCCCTTGGTGTGCCTCGTCCACGATGATAGCGAACTTTCTGCCGGAGAACTTCTCAATGTCCTTGTAGGCAAAGAGGAACTTCTGAATGGTGCAGATAATTATGCGCTTTTTATCATTGATCGCTTCCGCAAGGTCGCGGGAGTGCTTCTTCTCGTCGATGCACTCCAACAGGCCGGGGACGTGCTCAAAGCTATTGATAGTGTCCTGAAGCTGGCTGTCAAGCACAACGCGGTTGGTAACGACAATAACGGAGTCGAAGACACTCTCGTCTTTGTCGTTGTGAAGCGAAGCCAAGCGATAGGCAATCCAAGCAATGGAATTGGACTTGCCAGAGCCCGCCGAATGCTCGATCAGATAGTTCGTGCCGGCTCCTTTCTCTCGTACATCTGCAATGACCTTTTTTACCACATCGTACTGGTGGTAACGCGGGAAGATCAGCTTTTCCTTAGTGACAGTCTTAGTGACACCATTCTTTGTCACTTCTTCCTTTTCCTTCACATGAGAAATGAAGCGGTGAAGAATATCAAGCAAGGAATCGCGCTGCAGAACCTCTTCCCAGAGGTAGTAAGTATCATAGCCGTCCTCGTTGTTGGGATTTCCGGCACCACCGGTCACACCAGCTCCGTTGGAGCCCATGTTAAAGGGCATGAAGTAGGTAGCATCGTCTTTGAGCTGGGTTGTCATCCAGGCTTCATTGAGGTCAACGGCAAAGTAGACAAGGAAACGGTGATCCAGCCGGAAAGCAAACTCTTTAGAGCTGCGATCCTTCTTAAACTGCTTCATGGCACACCATACGTCCTGACCTTTGAACTGGTTTTTCAGCTCAATGGCAACGACGGGAATGCCGTTCACTGAGAGCACCATGTCAATGGTGTTCGTGCTCCCCGTGGAATACTGGAACTGTCGTGTGCAGCCAAGAATGTTGGACTGATACAGCTCGACGAGGGTCTCATTCAGGGCGGACTCCGGCTTGAAATAGCAGACCTTCAGCTTTACGCCCATGTCTGTGATGCCGTTGCGGAGCACATAGATCAAGCCTTGATTGGTGATAGTCTGCTCCAGTCGGGTATAAAGTTTGTCGGGGGCTTTGTCACCGTAGTATTTGACATACTTCGCCCATTCCTTCGGCTGTGTCTTGGCGATAAACTCGCAGAGCACATCCAAATAGATGCAGCGGGCAACGTCGTGCTGCCGGTTATGTACCCAATTTCCGTCAGCATCCTGCCCAACAAACTGCTGGTAGCCACCTTTCTCAGAAATCAGGAAAGATTCAATATCACGCTCAAAGCGTTTCTCGCTCTTATCCATTCTTTCCGACCTCCCATTTGTTCTTTACTTCTGCTTCAAAAGTCATTACATCCTCAAACAGCGCATCCAACTGGTTCAGCACTGTTTGTTCGGTATCGCTATCTTCGTTCTGGAACGACCTCGACTTGAAGAATAGCATATATCCCTTCTTAAGCTCTCCCTTATTAAGCACTTCTGCCAGATGAGTATAAGCAGTACGCATTTCATCTGAGATGTTCTTACAATAGAAGTAGAGCTGAATAAAGAATTCGTTTTTATAGTTCGTTATCTCGTAGAAATAGAAGTTCGGCGTCTTCCATGGGCTAAGGACAGAAGGTGATTCCGGGATGATGCTATCAAGGTAATTCGATGTAAATCGGACATATCTTTGCTGACTGTTTTCTCGCTTAAACCCTATCTCACCGTTGCTGCATTTCCGTTCGCACCAACCCTTGGCAATCTCCAGCCGGCTGATCTTATCTTCAGGCACATTGTTCGGCCTTGCACTGTAAACAAAGTCCTCGCTCACATCAAGCTCATATCTTTTCAAAAGATTTCGGATAATGCTAACGCAGTCATGAGCTGAGAAACCAGTGCTCAAGTAGATCCCCGTTCCGGCTTTTAGCTCTTGGCCATTCTTGACTTTGCTTATGTCATACGAACAGAAGGGATACATCCACCCCTCGAAGCAATCGTTTCTTTGAGCCATGCCCTCGATCACGGTGTTATCGTACTCATAGAGCTTAAGCGCGAGTGATTTCACCATCCCAGCAAAGCTGTCAATATTGACGCGCTCGCCAAGGAGCTCGTAGTAATTAACCGTCTTGTAAGTAGCATCGCTCGGATTTGCCGCCGTGTACTCACGGTATCTCGGATCGCTGAAATCAATGGCATACTCAGGTTTGTCGATAGCAAACAGTTTCAGTATGATCGTGCAGAGATTTCCGGCGCGGCGCTGAATAGCCTTTTCATTCCATACTGCCTGATCGACAACATCGTTATAGAGAACCTTGATGTGATTCGGCTTTTCCGGGTTCTCCAGCATATATTTCTTCTCATCGAACGGACGGTCGCTGTATTCGCTGTTGTAAGCGGTAAGCGTGAGATTTCCGAGTGTATGGAGATATTTGCTCTGAATGTACTCCCAATCCTCACCGAGCATATCACGCCATGCTTTCGGAAGGTTCTTGTTCTGAGGAAGGATGTGCTCAATGCTCAACTGGTCGATCTCGACCTTACCTTTGCCCTGGTTCTCAATCGCAACGAGAAGATATTTGCAGAGCGCGTTTTTCCGATAAAGGTTCTTTTCCTTGAGAGCGAGAGTGAACTCCTCATCTGTCGGGATTGCGTCTTTCGATGTCAGTTGCGTAAGGAAGGAAACAATCGCGTCGTAGTAGTGCTCCTTGTTTTCCGCACGGGCAAACACGCGCGTATATAGTGTCTTGTACAGACCTCTCAGCGAGTTAGAGCCGATTTCACAGATCAAACGGCGGATGCTGTACCGGAGCAAGAAGTTCAATACTTTTGTCAGCTCATCGTTGTCAATGACGCCCTTTTCGTAGTCGTCGAACACGTTGAAAAGGAACAGGTAAACCGTCGATTGATTCAACTTGCGAAGACCAATGAGCGCATCATGTGCGCCATCACCGAGATTTTTATCACCGTTCAGGAAAACATGGTATTGCTTTGCGCGGTGATAAATCTCCGCGAGCATAGACTCATTCGTGTACTTGCTCTGCTCAAACAGAAGCTTGAAATCGTCATAGGCTTCATTTTCTTTCGTAAAGCCGTCAAGCTTCAGGTTCAAGAAGTCCAGGAAGAAACCTGCGATCTGTTCCTTGGTCAGCAACTGCTCTGTTTTCAGCCAGTATTCTTCATAAAGCCTTTCCTGGTCCACTTCGGTCATAAGGACAAAGTTTCTGATTTTATCCGCAAGGCTGAGAGGAACGCCGGTTGAATTGATGCGCTCGAAGATCTCCTGCTCTTTTCCTTTTTCCTCGTCTTCCAACTTAATCATGGCGCAGGTAAGCTTGCCGATTCCATAGTAAATACGCTCAGCGTTCAATTCGGGATCGCTCTCAAATGCTTTCTGAATCAGCTTGCAGAACAGGGCATAGTTTTTATAAATGCCGCTGGATTTATCCATCTCGCTGATCTTGCCGGACATAAGCAGAAGCAACTGCTGATTGTCGCTCTTGATCGGCTTGAGCTTGAGTTTGCTGCTCTCATCAATCTGATAGCGTTTGAAAACATCGTTGTTGAAAAGAACGCTGCTGATCGCATCTTTCTCGCCCTCGTTCTTGCCATTATCAGCGAGAGCTTTCAAGAGAATGTAGATAGTAGTCAAACGCTGCTGCCCGTCGATGATGAGATAAGTCTCGATCTTGTTCTCTTCGCGGAACTTCTCGTAGACAACAGAGCCGGTGAAGTGATGGCGGTCCTGCTTATAAGCCTGGATGATATCCCCGAACAGCTTTTCGCACTGCTCGGAAGACCATTCATAGTTTCTCTGATAGACAGGGATCGTGTACTGTCTGAGATTCTTGTTTATGAAATCGTTGATGAAAAAACCACCGTCAATTCTCATAGCTCAGTTCTCCTTGTTCTTTTAGTTCTACACCAATAATACCGTTCCGAACCCGGCTTTTGGTCGTTTGTCAGACGACTTCTTTCTTTCCTGTGACATATTCATAGATGATAGTCTTTTTGAACTGATTTAGTTTTTCGATTTTCATTTGCTTTATACTTATTAGTTCATCGACCTTTTGGCATTTATCATCAAGATAAGCGCTGATCGCAACTTGTTCTTGAAGAGGGGGCATCGGGAGTGGGCATGAAGAAAGCAGTTCAATATTCAGCCCGACATAAACACTTCCGGATAAGTATCTGGTTCTATAGTCAATAAAGGATGAGGAAAGCAAATAGTACATGAGATACCTGTTGTGAAGGGCACCATTCAGAGAAATGCGAGCTACCTCTCTCGCAATGTTATATCCTTTCATGCTATTTGGCACAACCGCACATCCACCAAGCGTTCCCCTAACATTAACCAAAACCTCACCGCCAGTGAGAATTGTACGAGAGTATTCATCCGATACTTCTTTGGATACTGTTCTTATGCTTTCAGGTCGTATCGATCCTTCAATGACATCGCTACATCTTATTACTCTAACTCCGTTTTCATCTGGCTCGAATAGCTTAACAATTCCATAAGATATAGGTTCTTTTGCATTATATGATAGCTTCCGCTGCATATCCCAATGGTTGGGAATCATGCCTATCCATTCATAACCACTATATTTCATCTCTGAGGGTGTATGTATCCCTTTTGTCACTGCTTCTGTGATAATAGCGCGCTTATATCTTGATAACGCATCAATCTGCTTGAACTGGTTATCAAGCAGTTCATTGATTTTCTCTATCCTTTCATCTAAGTAGGTTGCTATCTCAATTTGAGTATCGCTATCATCTGGAACAGATACATAAAGGTTTTTCAACTCAGAAACTGTAACTCCACCTATTAAACCGGAAATGCTCAGATAAAATTGGTCTGTAAAATCCTTTGAGCAAATACAATAATACAGGAATCGAGGATCTATTTTCCTTCCATACAAACAACATAGTTTATTTACAAAGGCTACTTGTCTGTCAGTGAAACCCACCTTTTTTCCTGCGCTTCCGCCTTCAATACACAAAAGGACTGATCCTTTGGGTGCCAGCTTAAAACCATCGTCTTCATTAACAGATAAACCATTATCATAGTTAATGCTTCCGTCTAAAAGGCTTAATTCCTTTGTCGGGATATAAGGAATAGTCTTTTCAGTATAGTCTTCCTTTTTATCGTCTGGAATACTGTTGCCATTATAGACATCAGCTATATATTTTAGTTTTATTCTCTGATAGTCTTTCATTTTCTAAACAGTTCCTCCATCAAGGCACTTTCTGCCGTTTCGAGCTGCTTGATCTCAGAAAAGACAACTTCAGACGCAACAGGTTCAACGAATTTATAGAAAAGTCTAGTAAACGGGATTTCATACCCAATTTTATCTTTGCTTCTGTCAAGGAATGCCGCAGGATTATATGGCAAAACATTATTTCTCATGTAATCCTCAACATCTTCAGTAAGTGGAATAAACTCACTATCAGTTTCACCTTTTAATGCCTGTAGTTTCCCCTTTTTGAGTATGGGTTTTCCGTCTGCATCACATAATGCTGTTTCAACCGCAACCTTTGTAAAGCCGAAATAATCGTTCTCAAAGACCTTAGATTCTACAATCAAGCCATTGTGTTTATATATACCATTGTCAAAACTCTCATACGCTTCTATGATTAGAGAAATACAATCATCATTTAAGTCTACTCGCTTATTGCCTATACTTTTCCAGCGCTTAACAAAGCAATTTGTAGCATCAATAAGTTGAATTTTGTTATGCCGTTGCATTGCTTTCCCTTTGGTAATAATCCAGACATATGTATCAATCGGTGTATTGTAGAAAAGGTCTTTTGGAAGGTGAATAATGACTTCAACCAAATCTTCGTTAATCACATATCGCCGGATTTCAGAAGGGCCACTACCTGCGTCGCCTGTAAACAGAGAGGAACCATTCTGAATAATAGCCATGCGACCTGAACCTTCTTTTAGTTTCTTGACGCCATTAAGCATGAAAAGCATTTGCCCATCTGAAATAGAAGGCAGGCCAGGGCCGAAACGCCCGTCATAACCCATTTTTGCTTCCTTCTCAACTGATACTCTTTCACGTTTCCAGTCGATACCGAAAGGTGGATTTGAAATAATATAGTCGAACTGGTATCCGGCAAACTGATCTCCAGGAACCTTTGGATCAGCATCCTTGAGCAGAAGGGTATCACCATACATCATACCAGAGGCATTACCGCCTTTTATGAGCATATCGGACTTAGCAATAGCGTAGGTTTCCGGGTTAAACTCCTGACCAAAGCAGGTCAATACCGCATCCTCGCTAATAGCTTGAAGCCTTTCCGTCAGACAACCCAACATCTGTGAAGTACCCATCGCCATATCATAGGCGGTCTTTGTGCAACCGTTTTCTCTTATCTCTTCTTTTTCGGGAGAAATCAAAAGCTCGGTCATCAGGTAGATAATGTCTCGGCTGGTGAAGTGTGCTCCAGCTTGTTCATCATAAGACTCGGAGAACTTGCGGATCAACTCCTCAAAGATATAGCCCATGTCAGCAGAGGTAATCTTATCGGGAGACATATTGGCCTTGGCAGAATTGAACTCTTGGATTATCACAAAGAGGACGCCGCCCGCAACCATAGTATTGACAGTGTTAGCGAACTCAAAACGAGATATTATATCTGCTACATTTGCAGAGAAGCCCTTGAGATAATCGTCAAAGTTATCCGCGATATTATCGGGATCGGCAAGCAGCTTCTGGAAATCAAACTTGCTCGTGTTGTAGAATGCGTAGCCAGAAGTACGGGTCAGGGCACCCTCGATCAACTGCTCGTTTGCACCAGCAGCGTCCAGTTTCTTTTTCATATCAAGGACAGCCTGCTTGGTCGGCGCAAGGGCATCGTCAAAGCGTTTGAGAACAGTCATAGGCAGAATGACCTTACCATACTCATGGGGCTTAAAGAGTCCCACAAGATGCGTGGCACTTTCCCAAATCAGATTGGCTTTCTCCTGGATATTCGTGTTGGTCTGTTTTTGAAGCTCATTGAACTGCATATCTAAACCCTCCAAGCGGTTAGTCTTCTTCGATTACTTCCATGAGGTCTCCGATATCACAATGAAAGACCTTGCAGAGGTTAATCATTACCTCCATATTGACCGGGCGATCCTTGTTCAGCTTCGTCATGGTATAGGAGCTGATCTCCGCTGCCTTTGCAAGGTCGCTTTTTTTCATTTGGTTATCCTTCATCAAACGCCAAAGTTTATCGTAACGGACTTTCATTAGGCACCTCCAGACAATATAGGATCACGCAATCGCGCTATGTTACAATAGTTCACATTGCATTATACCACACGGATTTTCAATTTTCAATCTTTCCAGCTAAAATACATAGCTCAAAACGGCAAGGTGCTACTAATTCACCGCACCATATCCGTATATTACGTATATGTAGGTGCCACCCATACGGGTGGCGGGGTGTTGCTTAATAAGCGGGGATACCGTAGCCAAGGATTTCATAGTAGCCCACAGCATAATGGTTCTCACGGCAGCTATCGCCGGAGTTGCCTTCAACCGTGTAAACTATGCCGTCCTCGACCCGCTCAACAATGCCGGTATGGTCCGATTCACCGTCCTGCGGACCGGAACTGCCTTTGTTATCCCAATCGAAGAAGATAATCATGCCGGGTGCCGGTTCAATGTCGTTATCTGCCCACTGGCCTCGATCTTTGAACCAGTTGACGCCATTGACGCAGCCTGCGTACTTTGGAATAACGCCAGTGTCGATATAGTCGCACTGGTCAGCGCACCAGGAAACAAAGCAGGCACACCACTCTACGCGGCTGCTGAACCCGTACCAGCTCCAGTAAGGTTCGCCGCCAACATTGCCGATCTGAGAAAGTGCAACAGCCACAATCTGATCGTCAGCTCCATAGATACCATAGAGAACTGCGGCCCACATACTGCCGTCCTGTGCAAGGAGCTCGGCAACCTGTGCTTTCTGATCCTCAGTGAATCCGTACTGTGCCATCATTTCCTCGACCGTCTTGTGACTTACGGTGATATACAGATAAACCGTTGTTTCCTCGACTTCCTCTTCTATGATGTTGCCTTCTCCATCGTCTGTCTCAATTATGACTGTTTCCGTCTTTTCCTCAGTTTCATAGGAAATCTCATTCATTTCCCAAAAGATGTCCTTCAATAGCTGTTTTTTATCATCATCCATTGAAGCTACTTCCTGCGGATTATCCGGGTCATTCGTAGTCTTGACAGCATAGATGGACAGCACCTCCGGCCATACTGCACGGGAGCCTGACATTTCAAGCTCATCGTAGGTGTGCGAGTTCTTGATATCGTCAAGTTGGTTCTGATAGTCCATGTTAATCTCTTGAACCACCTGTTGCATGGTCTGCGTAGAGCCGGTGTCCTCCGACGAGAAAAAGATACCGAAACACGATCCGACGATAAGCCCGATCAAACAGATCACGACGATTACAACGACGGCAACCCAGCCTCCGGCTGCAATGGCAGCAATCAGTTCCTTAATTGCCGCGACGATTGCCTTGATAGCCGCTGCAATCGCTTTCGCCGCGATAACCGCAGCTTTATAAGCCGCAATCGCAGCCTGTCTCGCCATCTCAGCGGCCTTCTGTGCCGCCTTTGCCGCCGCCTGAGCTGCTTTCTGCGTTGCTTTGGCCGTTGCTTCTGCTGTCTTGATTGCAGTCTTAGAGGTCTTCTCAGCCGTCTTGACAGCCTTCTCAGTAGACTTAACCGTGCCTTTTGCTCCGGTCTTTACTGTCTTCTTTCCAGCGGATCGAGCCGACTGTTTAATGGAATGCTCGGTACGTTCTGCCGTCTTGATAGTCTGATTGCGTCTGCCGCGAACAGTATTTCTTCTGACTTCACTGCCCTTTGTGGTCGTTTCCTTCGCAGTGCCTTGATTGCGTACCGTTTTCTTTTCGCGGCCACCATTCTGTGTTTGGGTTGCTTTCTGCCTTTTTGACGTAGGTTCGCCCCGTGTCTGGGCCGGGCCTTGTGGTTCTGCGCTTTGAGAAGTGGACTGGTGGGAATGAGATTCATGCGTTGAAGTCTGCTCTGAACGAGCTTGTTCTTCTTTGCGGAACTGTTCCTCATAACGCTTGACTCGCTCCTCGTTTTTCTCAATACGCTTCTCCTCACGGTGCTTCCGATATGCTTCTTTCCCTTTATTGACGGCTTTCTTCGTCTCTGAAGAAACCTCGTGACGAACCTGGTCGGTTACGTCTTCTGCAGCGTACTTGATCTTATCCTCCGCGTATTCAGACGGCGTGACCTGGCCATCGTCCATCAGGTTATGAACCTGATCCTTCGACCGAATCAGCGCCGTCTTCATACGCTCGGAGGCAACAGCCGCTTTGTCAATGACCTTGATATCCTTCACGCTTTCTCTTGTCTTAATCCTGCTCATAGCTATCGCCTCCTTCCTCAAATAGAAGGATCAAACCTTCTTGGCAACTACCACGAATCGACCGTTCGTATAGGTGTACTCACAGGTGGAAAGCGTAATCAGCTTATCTCCGTACTTGGCGTCCACGCCGGTGTCGTATAGCTGACGGGCATGAACCTTCTGCATGAAAGTGTTGAACTGTTCCTCATCCATCGACGTGTACTGGTTGTATCGGAAGGTGTCGTTGTTCGTATCAAAGCGGAATACCGCAACAATCTGATACTCTCCAAAGCCGAACAGGGTATCAAACTTGATGGTCGGGTGTTCATCGTAGAAATCCTTGCTGGCATAGTTGCAGAGATCGTGGAACATGGTTTCGTTCTTCATGTGATGCCCGTAGATGACATAGTTGTTGCTTTCACCCATCACACAGTCTTCGTCAATATACGGAACACCATAGTCACTGTAGGTCTTATCGAAACCATGTTTCAGATAATAGTTGGGATTATTCGGCGTCCACATGACCGGGTAATTGATGTTCGTTCCATCAATGCAGATCCAGCCGACAAAATCGCTGTTCTGCTCAAACAGCGCCTTGTACTTTTCTGTTGCAAGGTCCTCTTCAGATAATGCCGGTTCGTCTTCGGGCCTATCTTCAGTGATGTTCGTATCGCCGTCTTGCGGTTTTTCAGTCGGTGCAGGCTTCTTGTCCAGGACACTCGTGTCAACATCCACGATCAGGTCTCTCAGATCGTCATACTTTTCTACGCTGTTCTTGGCGTCACGGTACTGGTGGACGAACACGACGCCGGAAAAGACCGCGATAGCGCAGAGAAGCACAATCGCGGAAATGCCAATGATCTTTTTTGCTTTCATTTCAATTTACCTCCATATTAAGTTGAGGACAGGGTTAGACCTGTCCTCTTGCAAATTCGCCCTCGCCGGGGCGTGTCGTCATGAGCTGATAAAGCTTCGTATCGTGCGGGAACTGGTTGATGAAGGGCACAAGCGCCGATCCATACAATCTATAAGGATATAATCGTAGCTCTTTCTCATACCATCAATACAGGACTTCAAAACATACTCCCGGCTCATAACATTGAACAAGCCCGTTTCCATGCCGGACAGTTCAATATTAGAAGGAAGCAGGTCAACACCCTCGTTGTGGGCGATTACTGCGTTATCGGGAATTTGCTCGTCGTCAATGACCGATTGCATGAGCGTAGAAAGCGACACATCCAGCTCGTCGGGGTTCTTTACACCGAGGCTCACTGTCAGGCTGCCTTGAGGGTCAGCATCTATCAGCAAAACTTTCTTGCCGGTGTTTGCGAGACCTACGCCGAGGTTGACTGTCGTGGTTGTTTTACCGACGCCGCCCTTCTGATTTGTGATGGCGATCACTTTACAGTTTTCCATGTGTTTTCCTCCTTTCTTGGAATTCACAGCAGCACCGTTCGGTACTGCTATGTACCTGTGCGTTATTTGTCCTCGACCCAACACGCACATGGGCCTACATCAGACGCTTGTTTGCGACACAAGTCCATGGGAATCTCCCCCCTGCCG
>JAEEGL014409277.1_pt1 | contig 47402 bp, 25 predicted proteins | sample 9134231 | NCBI WGS metagenome assembly JAEEGL01 (sample SAMN16246548, study PRJNA631951) | gut metagenome | biome: gut microbiome; feature: rumen; material: fiber-attached | host: Bos | place: Iran: Karaj | collected 2018-10
ATCGTTGTTATAATAGATGTTCAAGTATTCATTTCTGACGGCAATGAATAACTCATCCCTATGCTGCAAATACAGATCTTTGTATAAGCAGCTTTCCTTGAACTTCTCAACGAAACTGATTCCTCTGATTGACTTCTTCATAGATGGTTGCTTATTTGAATATTAAAACAGTGAAGAAAGTGATTGCTGCAATAATCGCTATTTTCTTCTAAAGGGTGCTACCGCTATTGGATAGAGCCTCAGATAGTTGCTTTTCCAATTGACGTGCTTTGTCTTTGGCTTCATTCAAATCTTTTTTTGCCGGCTGTCATTGTTTTCTATGAGTTGGAATATATCGAGGGTAATATCATGATGAAATGTGCCCCCCCTTCTCTAGATATATTGCAATAGCCAATTCTGTAAATTCTTTGATATTCTTAAGTTTATAAATTTTGATATATTCTTAAATCTCTTTAATTCCCCAGAGGCGTAGTTTGTTAACCATTCCTCTTGTGACATTGTTTTCTGGAAAGCCCGGTGAAGTCTTTGGCCTGTCTAGAATTCCCTTGAAGTCATCGATATACTCCTGGGGAATAACTTCGTAGCCTAACGTCTCACTAGCCAATCCTTCGTTGAATGGCAGTTCGCCATTATCCATAAGCCTTTCCTCCTCAAAATTGGATAGTCGGTCTAATCTCATCACGATTTTTGGACGGCTTTTGTTCTCCTTTGAAATAGAGAGAACGGCATCATCTTTGTTAGCTAACGACGCAAAGATTAACTTGCTTTCTGTACTTCTTGAATATTCTCTATTGTTATATTCAAGCAATTCCTCTACAGAAGCCTTCACAATATGGCCATTTTCGTAACCCAACACCAAATACCCCTTTTCTTCACTATCTTTGACCACAAGTGTCAGTAGGGTGGTGTCATCGAAGTCATATTCCTTTATCTTGGAGAACTTTCCACTGCTCAGGAACTTGAAGAATCCGATTGGCTCAACATAATTTTCGGGATCTTCCCATTCCGACAGTACATTCTTTCTGATTCTGCTTGTCTTAATTGCATCTTCTTTCGATGTTACAAGAGGGGCATTTACAGCAACAATTTCTTGATTGGGGATAGGAATGGCCTCCTGGACTTCTTCAACAACAGGAACAGCTTGCAGTTTACGGCTTACTCTCTGGTACTCATTGAACTGTATTTCGTTGAGTCTTCTCTTCGTGCCTGCCTTGCGGACATACCACTCATTCTTGTAAGGCAGTCCCGATTGTATAGGTAGGATTTCTAAAATTAGGACATCCTTATCCGTGTTATCTTCATCGAAGCAGATTCTCTTTATGTATGTTGTGGCAATACTGTTATCCCATTCCAGAGCGACCGCATCGACTATCGACCTAACATATTTTTCTTTATCGCCGTAATAAAGCGACGTATTCAAGTCATCTTCCACGCCTATACCATATCCGAAGTTGTTTACTCCAATGTAAAGTGTACCACCTCTGGTGTTGAAGAAAGAATCAATCACCTTCAGTATCTCATCTTTTTGCTTCTCTGGATTGGGTAGACCACTATTATCATCAGCTGCAAACACGAAACTTGTTTTGTACTCCGTTTCCTCAGTCTCTTCTCCTGTGCCATAGAGCTTCAACCCTGTCTCATATCCCTTCAGATTCAGTAATTGGATTATTTTGTTGTGGATATTTGTGGCACTGCTTTCCAATCTGTTTGCCTTGGTGATATTATATGCCAAAACAAGGGATGCCAGGTTTTTCAATGACATATTTGTATTAGCGAGAGTTACTAAATCCATGTTATGCTCTTCCCTGCCAATGAAGCTGACTGTTTGGAGTTGCATGAATCTATCCCTCAATACTACATTATTACTGAAAAGCTCAGCATTAGCATTTGCGAGTTGTGTCAGTTTATCTTCATCAACCTTTGAATTCTGGGCGAAATCATGGAGCATGGTTATGATATCCATCCTGCCCTTATAGTAAGCTGCCTGAGATTCCCAACCAATCAAAAGGCATAGGAGTCTTGCAAAGCCTAGATAATTGTATGACTTGACGTACTCCGAATCTATCAGGGCCATCCTGTCAATCATGTAGATAACTTCTCTTACATACGATTCATCGATCAGTTTATCGCTCTCCAATATCTGATCTTCCTCCTCCTCCGAAATTTTCTCTGGTATTTTGCCGACACTGGCATCTTCCATGAGATTTTTGAAAGCAGTGTTCAGGTCAAAATCAAACGATGTGAAATCCACGATGTCACAGGATATATGGAATGTGCCAGAACCTGAGCCTTTCAGTCTGCATCGGACTATACTGTTCTTGCCTATTCCTTCAAAATCACCTGCATTTCTGATACTTACGCTGACACCTTCTTTTGTGATCGCAGGAGCGTTTCCATACATGTTCGGAGTGTTACCTACAGAACAAATGATATCTTCATCATCTGAATAATAGTCGTTGCCAAAATAGTTCTTCAAATCATCGAGCATGGAGAAATGGAACAGATCATCTTCCACGTCGATAATCTGTGCTTGGAAAACGTAACGGCTACCGTCTGAGGCATAGAAGTGGCGGAGTGAAGTAGTAATGGAGTACCCTACGATGTCGTTTATATAGATGAAACCATTGCCACCAATCTCGTCCTCTATCTGACAGTAGTATTTACTCCTGTCATCAATATCTTGCCCGGTAAAGGTAATCTTTACAGTATCATCTAATCGGTGCTGCTTTTTGTTTTTCTTTGCAACAACCAAAGGTTTCTTGTTACTATTGAAGAATTCTGATTCTATCTCTTGCCAAACGGACTGGTATGGGCTTATATCATTAGACTTGACGGACGATAAACTCGTTTCAGTCTTTGTAGGTAAGAATACCTGTAGGTTTTTCCATAGCCCCAAATCACTTGGAAACACAGGACGGAGGCTCTCTTTATCACCTGCTGTTTGCAGATGAATTCCATTACCTGAGATAACAAGTCTTCCGTTGCCCTGGGAGAAGGAGTTTATCGTGTCTATGTTAGCACAAGGAGAACTGTAGATGTAATGGGGCAGCATCTTCACTGCATCTAGCGAATACACTGGAAGCTTTGCAGACGAATGGAATAAGTTATAATATGCCGCGTTAACATGTTTTTCAGAACTAGATGGATAAAGGTAAGATGACAGCACGCACAATCTTGCGGCGTTAAGCCGATAATCTGCAACACCAGACATATTTGAATCCTTGATGAGTAGCAGTTGGATAGCCAATGCCAACATATTGGTGTCAATTAACGCCTGGTTATCTTTGGTTTTGTCAATCCTACCGTCACATTCTCTTATATAGAGTTCAAGCAATTTTATCAAAGCACTGCTAAATGGCTCTCTTTCCCATATTTTGATGTCTTTGTTGCTGATGATGTCTAACAGCTCTTTTATCCGACTGTTCATCAGGTCTGGCCTGCGTAGGAATAGGGCAGATAGAATATTAAAGTTCTTTGTTGGATGATAAACAAAACCAGATACCTTTAGTTTATTGAAAATGTTGTCGATAAATTGAGTAGGTGTATCTTGTTCCGTCGTTTCATTTCCGATAAGTTCAGCAGCCCTTATGTAATAGCCGATTTGCTCAATGAGGGAAGTAAGCCTCTCTTGATAGAAGTCCCTTTCATTATAGCTGCAAATATTTAGAAGATCAGACAGCTCTAATAAGTCAGAGCAATCTCGTCTTACTGTTTGTAAATCTATTTTTTTGTTTAATAAGCTTTGGATCCATCGATGGCATTGGGATTCATAGGATTTTTCTTTTTCTTCGGTAAGTAATAACTTAACAAACTCTTTTGTATTCCAAGATATTTCTCTGGATTCAAGTAATTCGGTTAGTTTGCCTTCAGTCAGGTTGTCATTGCTTTGCTCAAACTCGCTTATGTCTATAAGTTCAATTTTAGGATGCTTTTCGCTAACTGCTAACACCCGACATTTCACTGTTTGTCCCTTAAACAGTATAAGTTTTGCCGTACCTTGGAGATATGACGTTATTCCTGTTTTCTCATCGATTAATTCACAATAGTTATTGAACAGTGATTTTACTTTGTAATCAATTATGTCACCTATTTTATAGGCTTGGCGTGGGGTTTGTTTCTCTTGCTCCATAGGGTTTAGCTCATTTTTCTGGTTTATTGTTTGATAAGATATTACCATCAATATACAATTATTCTTTATCACTCAGAATCAAAGGTTCATCAATGGATATTAAGCTATTCGGTAATTAAATCTCTTTTTTCACACTCTAGTAACTCTGCAATCTTGTCTATCGTCGGTAGTGTAGGTTGAGTTATATTACTACACCACTTCGATACTGTAACAGCAGTTACGCCCAACTGTTCAGCAAGCCAAACACCAGTCTTGTCTTTCTCAACCAATACAAGTTTTAGACGATTTAATTTCTTCTTATTCATATTTAATTCCTTAAATTTCGATGCAAATATAACTATAAAAGTTGAGAACAGAGAGCATGGCTTATTAAAACTTATTAAAAAGAGTTCTTGTGGGCTTGTTTTGGAGCCAAAATGGAGACAATCTGATTTTTTTTTTCTAATTTTGTACCCAATAGAAATAAACAATTAGCAAAAATGGAAAAAGCTTGTTTTACGAATATAAGTAGTGAGATAATTTCATTACTTAATAATGCAAAAAGTGAGGTATTGGTTGCAATGGCATGGTTTACCAGTGCAGAATTATTTGAAGCATTACAATCCTGTATAAGTAGAAAAGTACATGTTGAACTCATTCTGTTAGATAGTCCAACAAACTTTATGTATTATGCTCCTGATTTCAATAGACTTCTAACTCCTCATAGCTGTTTAAGAATAGCAAAGCAAGATGTTGGAATTATGCATCATAAATTTTGTATAATAGACAGCAAGTTGGTAATTACAGGCTCATATAATTGGACATACAGAGCAGAAACCTATAATATCGAAAACGTGTTAATTACAGATGTTTCTTCCATAGTTTATTCTTATAGACAAGAATTTGACCAGTTGGCATCAAACATTGAAATTTCAACTTATAGTCCTAGATTAACTTGGAATGAGATTCAACAACGGGATGATGTGGATGTTCGTGAGATTAATTATGAGATAAAACATATTTGCAAAACTCGAAATCTTCCAGTCATGAATGTTATCAAAGCGAGCACTGTTGTGCAGGTTGTAGAAACAAAACGTATACCATATGCAAATAGGTATATTGGTATAGAAGTTATTGATAACAACAAGAATTATTTCGATTCGTTTATTGAACCCAGGGAGCAGCTTCCAATCAAAACTAAAACTCACAATTTATATTTTGATAGCATGAATGAGACTGTGTTTCCCTGTACATTCATCTGTGGAACTACAAACAACAGGGATTCAGCTCAACTTATCAAGGAAGTCAATTTGATTGACCTAACAAAGGGAATTTCAGATCTAAATCTATTGATTCAATTTTCTATGTCGCTAGATGTAAATGGAAGTTTACGAATTGACATTACTTGTCCGGCTACTGGCAAAAAAATGATGATAAGTGATATCAACTCTAATTATGTAAAATATGAGTAAAGTAGTTAGCAAATACAGGTCTATTGTTAGGGAAATAAATAGAGCATTCTATCTATTTCAAGAGCTTTCAAATGATGAATTGAGACATGAGATGATTATGATAGAGCAGGCTGTCGAGCAAAGTAATTATAAAGCAGACTGCTTAGAGGAAAATCTCGTAAAAGTGTTTGCTATCGTAAAAGAAACTGCAAGACGCTTTTCAGAAGGGAATATTATCGTTTTAGCAAATGACTACGACAAGTACCTTTCAGAGACGTATGATTTTGTTGTTATAGAAAACGACAAGGCAATATATAAAAACAGGTGGGATGCTGGCGGAGTACCATTTGAGTGGAACATGGTACACTATGATGAACAGCTATTGGGTGGTATATTACTTCACAATGGTTATGCGGTTGAAATGCTGACGGGAGAGGGGAAAACTCTTGTCGCCACCCTACCTGTTATGTTGAATGCTCTTACGCATGATGGAGTGCACATGATGACCGTGAATAGCTATTTGTCAAAGCGAGATTTTGAACTCACACGTCCTTTGTATATGTTCTATGGGCTTACGGCAGACTGTATTGAGTATTATCCTAATGGAAGCGTTAGGCGCAAGAAAGCCTACAAAGCAGATATTACGTTTGGAACTAATTCTTCATTTACTTTTGATTATTTGTATGATCACCTTGCTATGGACCCTTCAGAATGTGTTCAACAGAAACACACATTCGCAATCATCGATGAGTTGGATTCAATACTGATTGATGATGCAGGAACTCCACATGTCATAGGCGGTGGCAACTATTATAATCATGGCAAATATTATGAGGAGAATCTTCCAATAATAAAAGAACTTTTGGAATCAGGGAACGCTCTTTCTCTCTACGAATCGGATTCTTTGCATAAAAAGGCTGAATTCACAAAGGATGGAAAGGCATGGCTTGCTGCAAAAAAACAGATTCCGGATTTATTTGCTGTTGAGAAAACCTATGAAATTGATGATTTTGACGAGCTTATTCCAACAGAAAAGAATGAATTATTAGAAAAAATGTTCATTCAAAATGTCCTTTATCAGTTGCTCGTTGCTTTTACAGTTTATGAGAAGGATATAGACTATGTCGTAGATAATGGTAAGATTAAAATAATTGACCAAAATACAGGGCGCATTAAAGAAAGTAACAGGTGGGAACATGGATTGCATTCTGCCATAGAAGTGAAGGAAGGGGTTAAGGTTCAGGATGATTTTGACGGTATGGCCGTCATATCGTTAAAGAACTATTTCAAGCTATATCACAAAGTCGCAGGTATGTCAGGAACGATCATGGCTGTGAAAGACGAGTTGGAAGATGTCTATGGCTTGAAGTGTGAATCATTACCCACCCACAAACCTCTTATCCGCTTAGACATGCCATTACGGGTTTATAGGACAGAGGAACAAAAAGAAAAAGCTATTATTGATCTCATCATAGAAAACAAGAAAAATGGTCGGCCAACATTGTTAGGATGCATCAACATAAAACGTTGTGAAAATATTGCTTGTCTGCTTGAAGTACAAAATATACCATTCAATCGTTTAGATGCTAAAACCATCAAAGGAGAAGCAGTCACCATTGCAAAAGCCGGAATCGGGAATACTATTACAGTAGCTACAAGCGTTGCAGGACGTGGAACCGACATCAAGCCATCGCAAGATGCGCTCGACAATGGTGGACTGATGGTCATTGGTACCGATTTGTTTGACTCAGTCAGAATAGACAATCAGTTGAAAGGAAGGACGGGAAGACAAGGCAATCCTGGCTCTTCCGTGTTTTTTGCATCTTTAGAAGATTCTATACTACAATACCTTAGCAAAGAAGATCAAATCCAATTAGAAATGATTTTTAATAACAAACAGGCCAACGAACTCAATGATACTCAGGTCTTGTCTTTTTTCGCAAAAGCCCAGTCTAACAGAGAGTCCTTGTCATATCAAAGTAGAGTAAGCACGGCGCGAAAGGATGATGTTGTTGCTCCACGCAGGTTGAGATTCTATAGCCAGCGTAATGAATTGCTCTTTAATCCAAATAGTGCTATTACGTTAGTTGAACAAATTGCCAAAGCCAACAACGTTCCCATTGAAACTATAGACAAACATTTGAACGAATTATACCAGACCACCAAAGAATTACTTAATAGAAGTCTTAGAAATAATCCATACGCTTTACGAGCCTTAGTGGCTTTCTCTAACAACAGACATTCATTTGCCATCCATTTAAATATTCATTCCGTTATTAATAGTTGTGTTGACTTTGAGACAGAGTTTAAGAGGCAAGTATTACTGCAAGTCTCAGATAAGGAATGGAAAAAATTTGTCATCTATATGATGGGGGATTTGGATAACCATGAAATCGATTTGCTAGATGAAAGATATGAGAAGATGATGGATAAAATAAAAGCCATTGTCCTTAGTAGGCTTACAAATTCCACAATCATTTTCGATGAAAAAAAGCAAGAAGATTACATTTATAGAAAAGAGGAACCTTCTTCCGAGCCAGTAAAATCTCATAACACCATTGCCCCCGATGATCCCTGCCCATGTGGCAGCCAAAAAAAATACCGTGAATGTCATGGTCGAGGCATTCACGGCACTCCTATGAAGAGACGTAGACGTTAGTTTTCCTTTACGAAAGGAACCAAGAAATCGTTGATATACAAGAAGAAAGAAATTGATCTGTCGGGATTTTTAACAGCCAGCATTGGATTACAGGTATTTATGGACTCATCTGCGGCCTTTTTGGCTATAAGTTCCATTGATGCAGGTGTATATGTACCAGCTTTTTCTGTCGAATATGTATAGTCGCCTATATAGTCAATAATACCCTTTGAAGTTCTGAAAGCATCCTCTAATAGAGGCTTTGCGTTAATAGCATCTATCATGTGCGTAACCATAATCAGTTGGCCATCCCTGCTATAGCTTCCAAGTAAATATCCTATTGGCCCGTCAGTAATGTCATCCATATCTTCTCCGTCAAATATTGTTTCTGAACTAATAGTCATTCGAATGTCATAACCATCGAGTTTATAAGTTTCTAAACGATCAGCAACCACGCCTCTATTATCATGTGACCATATTGTGCTATGTAGGTGCTCTCCTTGTCCTATTTTAATATTTAATTCACGTACAAAGAGATTTACAAGCGAAGCTATGTCACTATTTGTAGCGAGGAAAGTTGGTGAATAGCAGCCGCTCCCTTCAAGATAGAAGTTCTTGGTATCTTGTTCTATACGTGATAAGTACGCTTTACGTAACTCAAAAGGATTACCGTCTTTTGAAGAAATACATAATAGATTTGATGAATGGTTTGTAATACATAAACTGACGATATCCGTTTCGGGAACGGCATAGCTAATGAAATGAAGCATTTCGTTACTTCCTGTGCAATCAATTATCAAATCGTAATCCTTTATCTGTTTTATGCTATCCTCTTGGTTACAGTAATTGATATTTCCATAGAAGGAGCCGCCTTCATAAGTGTAGTCATTGACATTGTCATGTTGATGCCAGTAACCATTATCTTTGATTTCCTTTGTTTTTATAAATGGGTTTATTGAGAGTAGTCTTTTTTTAAGAGCATCAACCTTACTTGTCCCCAAATCAGATAGTAGATATATGCTTCTGCAAATATTCCCAGGTTCTACAATGTCACTATCCCATAGTCCCATAATAGTAACTCCACTTCTTGCTAATGATTCGGCAATCATGGAACCCAATGCCCCAAGACCAACTAGTGCAATTCTCTTGTTTTGGAGTTGTTGCGAAAATAATCCTCTGCCAAAGAACAAATTGTTATCAATAATCTGTGGGAGTTGAAGCTGCAATGGGAAAGATATAGGTTTTCTCAGGTTTATGTCCCTCAAATTCAGATTAAAAGACATTTCATCGTATTGACCTGCTTGTCTGTTTGTATAGCATAAAAGCCAAGTGGTTTTTTCTGAATCTCTTATGCCCAATGCAAAACAGTGGTATTCATAAGGGTAAACATATATGGCATAGTCCTCCTCAGCTTGTCTTGCATATTCTTCTTCCAACTCTTCTTCTGTCATTTCGTCAAGGTCTTTGGCTGGTCCGGAAAGTGAAGCGAAAGGTCTATAACCGTTATATTTCTTTATTTCTTCTTCAAGTCTAACAAGACATTCGTTTAGCAGTGTCTTTTGTTGAGGCAACACCTTTGTTTGGACATAATCAGGATTTTTATTTATACGTGCTGGGAGGTATGACTCTTCTTTTGCCAGTTCTTCCTTTATCCCAGTTAAGATAATGTTAGCTTCTTCAAAAGAATAGTTGTTAAAACTGATTCTATAAGAGCCACCTTCAGCCCATGACTTGCTTAGATTAAAACCATGTAATAAATGCTCACACGTTTTCTCATCCCAGTCATACTGATTCTTAAGGAGTATAAAATCTCTATAAGTATCAATATTCTTGGGGGCTTCATCAACTATTATATATGGTAACTCATAATTTGCCAATTCTTTGTTTTGGAGAGCATAAAAACGTTTATCTGGTGTCTTGATGCAATGGATAGTACCCATTTTTTCTTTAAAATAATCCATGTCATTGGAGAAATCTCCAACAAAAGTCAAAATAGCATCACCATGATATTCACTTAACTCATCACTGTTCTCCCAACTATAAGCACTCTCGAAAGCTAGTGCATTTCTTACGTTTTCGTCTTCGATAACAGCTTCTAAGTCTGGCCGCATTTGACGACCTATCCATTCTTTAAGACGGAGAACTTCTATCTCTAATTGGTTCTCGGCGGTTTCAGCAAAGGGTGTATTCAAGCAAAACCATCCACCATATTTCTCAGCCTTTGGATCCTTTCTCGGATTGTAAATCAAATGAGGATACCCAAACAGTGATTTAGTTCGAAACATCAACTTCTGATGTGGAAAGGACATTGGGATTTCCACTCTCAGTTCAAGTGGGTGAATTGTATTGAGAACTTCAATACGACCCACATAACATTTTTTTTCTTCCTTGTCTTCTGATTCCTTGAATTCCTCAATGACACTAAAGCCTGGATGATTCTGGAAGAATGAAGTGTAGAAAGAAGCGTCTTTATACTCGAACATAGCCATCTCTATTTATGCGTGACCTCTTGGAGAAGGTGTTGAGGTCGGTGGATTCTGTGTTGATACTCTCCCCTCAGGTTCTTTACGAGTAGTTCTGAGGACAGTCCGATTTGACGGGCCAATACCATTGTATGAAGGATTGTTATTCATAAGTAATATTCATTTGATTATATGATTTTGCAAAAGTACAAAAAAAGAGGGAATTACTTGTCAATTAAGATATAAAAAAGAATAAAATGGCGTTTTGAGTATGTAATTATGGCAAAATGAATATTTTTTTCCAGATACGTATTAAACTAACATGTCAGTAAACAGTTGTTACATGTTAGAAGGGAGAAAAGAGTCAGTCTGTGTGTAAGCTTCTTTTGACAGTTTTTTTTATTCATTATTTCAAACCAAACTCTTGATTTAAGCCGTTTACGACTTCCTCGGTCGTAAAAGTGTTAAATCAAGAGTTTGTGCCTTTGAAATTCTTTTCCCCATCATAATTGCCTTTACTTTGCACCACGAAAATTCAAAGAAACGTGTTATGAGTATATTTGGCATTTACGCATTGATTTGTACTTTCCTGCTGCTGGTCTACTATATGGTTCTCATCTGGTTTGACCTTCACGGCAGCAAGGGAAGCAAGAAAGAAGAGGCAGAGACCATCTCCACCGATGACATGGTCGATACCGAGGCATCCACCACTGTTGAGGAACTGGCCGGTGGCGGCTATCGTCTTGGCTATTCCGATGACGGAGAGCTTCAGGATGACGAGGAGCCGGATGAAGAGGTGACTGTCATTCCCGATGATCAGTCGGAGCCAGCCCCTGATGATTCTTCCGATATCGCCGCTGGTGACAACGGTGAGGGGAATGAAGCTTCTGAGGACGTTCCTTCGTATGACCAGGCCATGAAGGTACATAACGAGTCGATGAACGAGGTCACCCATAGCCACCAGATGCGTTGTGAGGGTGCTGAGATGATGGCCATGATGACGGCTCCCATCCAGCAGAAGAATCGGTTGCAGAGAACACGAACCACCTGTTAAAGTGAAAGCTATGAGACGTGTCAAGACAAGAATACTGCTAGCCCTGCTGTCTGTCCTCCTGCTGGCACAGCCGTCCTATGCCCGTGGTGGTGGCGTCGACTACAGCCAGTCGGCTCAGGCTCTTCATGAGATGAATGTATATATTCTTCTCATCATGGGCTATGTCACTGAGATCTGCTTTGCCATTGCTGCTCTGCTCTCGACCTACAGTGCCTTGGTGCTGTATCAGAAGGTCTCTTCCGGTGAACAGGGCTTCACGAAGGGAGTCCTTGTCCTCATCGGTGGTATTCTCTTCATGATTGCCTCCACGTATGTCATGCCAGCCTTCTTTGGAATCAGGAACATGTGATTTTTCATTTCGATATGCTTTAGGTTAAATTTTTAAAAAAGTAAAACAACATGAAGAAGTTCGTCAAGAACGTTGCCTCCAACATCGGAGGCTGTCTGCTCCGCAAGGGAAAGCAGATCGTGAGAAGTTCCCGTGCCCTCGTCACGGTAGTCATGGCCCTCGTTGCCGGAACGGTGTTCGCCCAGAGTGGTGATGTGAGTGCCGGTGCCAGTGCCCTTCAGGGTGTCACTAGTGACATTGCGGCTTACCTGCCCTATGTCCAGGCCCTCATCTACATCATCGCTGCCGTGCTGACCGCCCCCAATGCCATCGGCGTGTTCCACGAGTGGCAGAACGGTGACCAGGAGGCCAAGAAGCACACTATCGCCCTCGTCGGCGGTGCCATCTTCCTCGTCGTGGCCGTGCAGAGTCTGCCTCTGTTCTTCGGTGCCGGTGACTAATACTAATCATCACTGAGCATGGAGAGCAATGAACATCCCGGCTATGTCACCTCCAAGGGGCTTCAGCGCCCCCTGGAGGTCTTCGGGCTGCGCGGAAGGTACATCTATTGGGCCGTCGGCACAGTCGTGGCTACCTTCCTGCTGTTCGTTGTCGGGTTCATCTTCTCAGGGTTCACCGTCGGTCTCATCATGAGTACAGCCGTGCTGGGTGCCGGCGGTGGACTTACTTTTATCAAGCAGAGCAAGGGGCTGTACAGTAAAAAGGACGACAATGGAGTCTTCATTTTAGCCCGCAGCATCGGCGAATAATAAGATATGTTATGGTATCATTGATTTGCATATTGGTTTTCGTTTCCGTTCTCATCGGCATGGGTATCTCCGTCAAGGCCTTCGGCACTGGCGGCAAGCGTGCCCGTATCTTCCAGGACATCTATTTCAGCATCGAGGATGTTGATGGCATCGGCATCATCTATACCAAGACGGGAGAGTATTCCGCCATCATTAAGATGGATAATCCCGTCCTGAAGTTCTCCGCTGACGAGGACAGCTACTATGGCTTCGTGAACCTGATGACCTCCGTTGTCACCACGCTTGGCGAGGGTTATGGCCTGCACAAGCAGGACATCTTCGTACACAGGACTTTCGAACGACCCGTCGATGAGCCTGTGGACAACGGCAAGCGTTTCCTCTCCGAGTCCTATTTCCGTTTCTTCAAGGGCCGTCCCTATACGGCCAGCAGCACCTATCTTGTCATCACCCAGGAGAGCAAGAAGGGAGGTCTCTTCACTTTCGAGAGTAAGAAATGGGGTGACTTCCATATGAAGATCCAGAAAGTCTATTCGCTGCTTTCCGACAGCGGCATCACCTGTTCCTTCCTCAGTATGAAGGAAGCCCGTGAGTATGCCGACCGTTTCTTCGCCGTCAACTTCAACGACAAGGTCTTTTCCATGACCGACTTCAAGGTTGACAGCGAAGGAATCCGTATGGGTAACAGGCAGTGCAAGGTCTTCAGTCTGATAGACCTCGACAGCGTAGGACTCCCCAATGTCCTCCGTCCCTATACCGAGCTTCATGTCGATAACGCCACCATGCCCGCCGATCTCATGGGCGACATCGACCATGTGCCCGATGTGGACACTCTTGTCTACAACCAGGTTCTGTTCATCCCCAACCAGAAGAAGGAGCAGAACAACCTGGAGAAGAAGCAGAACAAGCACCGTGCCATGGCCAACCCCGCCAATATGATTGCCGCCAAGGACATCGAGGAGGCGCAGGAGGTCATGGCCCGTGAGAACCGTCAGCTTGTCTATTCCCATTTCAACATGCTTGTCAGCATCGGTGCCGACAAGGACATGGACAAGGTCACCAACCATCTGGAGAATATCTTCTCCAAACAAAATATCCGTATCAGCCGCCGGGCGTACAACCAGCTGGAGCTTTTCGTCGCCAGCTTCCCCGGTAACTGCTTTTCGCTCAGCCCGAAGTACGACCGTTTCCTCACGTTCTGTGAGGCCGCCATCTGCCTGATGTACAAGGAGCGTCAGACGCAGGGTGACATCACCCCCCTGCGTTGCTACTATACCGACCGTCAGGGCGTGCCCATGGCCGTTGACATCACCGGCAAGGAGGGCAAGAAGAAATACACCAATAACAGTAATTTCTTCGTGCTGGGTCCGAGCGGCAGCGGAAAAAGTTTCTTTATGAATACCGTTGTCCGCCAGTATTACGAGCAGGACACCGATGTCGTCATCGTCGATACAGGCGACAGCTATGAGGGTATCTGCGGCTATTTCGGCGGTGTCTATATCAGCTACAGCAAGGAGCGTCCCATCTCCATGAACCCCTTCAAGGTCACGGAGGAGGAGTACACCCAGAACTTCGGAGAGAAGAAGAACTTCCTGAAGAGCCTTATCTTCCTTATCTTCAAGGGCACCGAGAAGCCCACGAAGATTGAGGAGACCATCATCAACCAGACCATCGTAGAGTACTACCGGGAGTATTTCACTCCGTTCCGTGGCTACAGCGACACCGAGCGTCAGGAGCTGGCTGACCGTCTCGTCCTCCAGTACAAGAAGGACGGCACCTTCGACACCTTTGAGAAGGACTTCGAGAAAGCCTATATGGAGAAGCATGGTGTCAGTCTCACCGAGGAGGAACAGGAGCGTCAGGACAGGCTGATGAACAAGGAGCGTAAGCTTGACAACCTTATCAATGACGATGCCGCTACTGAGGGAGAAAAGCACTCCGCCAGGGTGCGCCGTGACGAGGTGCACCATGAGCTGATGAAGCTCACCGAGCTTACCGCCAGCAGCTTCGATGACAAGATCAGCCGTGACATCATCAAAATGGAGATGCAGCGCAGCAAGCTCCGTGTCAGTGAGCTGAGTTTCAACACCTATTATGAGTTCGCCGTGGAGCGCATCCCCCAGATACTGAAGGAGCAGCATGTGGACTTCGCCATCCATGACTTCGCCACCATCCTGCAGCCGTTCTACAAGGGCGGTGAGCTGGAGTACACCCTGAACAACGACATGGACAGCACCCTTTTCGATGAAAAGTTCATCGTCTTCGAGATTGACAAGGTGAAGGACGACCCCATCCTTTTCCCCATCATCGTGCTCATCATCATGGATGTGTTCACCCAGAAGATGCGCATCAAGAAAGGCCGCAAGTGTCTGGTCATCGAGGAGGCATGGAAGGCCATTGCCACCCCCGTCATGGCAGAATATATCAAGTACCTCTATAAGACCGCCCGTAAGCACTGGGCGATGGTCGGTGTGGTGACGCAGGAGATCCAGGACATCACCAGCAGTGAGATTGTCAAGGAGGCCATCATCAACAACTCCGACGTCTTCATGCTCCTCGACCAGAGCAAGTTCAAGGACAAGTTTGATGACATCAAGGCCACCCTTGCCCTGACGGACATCGACTGCAAGAAGATTTTCACCATTAACCGCCTCGACAACAAGGAGGGTCGCAGTCCCTTCAAGGAAGTCTTCATCAAGCGCGGCACGGAAGGCGATGTTTTTGGTGTCGAGGAGCCGAGGGAGTGCTATATCAGCTATACCACGGAGAAGGCCGAGAAGGAAGCCCTGAAGGTCTATGTCCGCCATTACGGTGGTGACTACCAGAAGGCCATCGTTGCCTTTATCCATGATTGGGAACGCAGCGGCATTGGCAAGTCTCTGGAGTTCGCCCGCAAGGTATTGAAGGAAGGCGTTCTCAACCTCCCCGCAAGGAGTGCGAGGATGATACAAGCGTAATACCTTCAGGAGTTTAGAATTAAAAACAATTATATAGCTATTAAATTATTTGTTTCAATAATAAAATAAACGAAAGATATGGTTCGGATATTGTTCATCGTCCTTCTCGTTGCCCTTGGCGTCGACAGCCATGCCGCCACGTACTATTCGGTCAATTTTGACCGCAAGACGGAGGCTGCCATGGCCTCTACCTATGCCTTGGAGGTAGCCACAGAGGCCTTGAACAACGAGTCCGTCCAGAAGATTCTCGACCATTACACCAGTGCCGAGGTCGCCACGGCCGGCATCTTCGCCTCCAAGTGGTTTGACCGCAAGGCGCTCACCAATGTAGGGCCTTTCGGCACGTCCCAGGAGAACTACTATTACAGTCGCATACGTCGCCTTGTCGTGGACTGCATCCGTCCAAAGCTCTGGTCTGTTGCCTCGCTGATGATCCAGCACCCCGACAAGGCTCTCTATTGGGGGCCGTACCTCTATAAGACGTGCAATGAGGTCGTCCAGCTGTGCATGCAGTTCGAGACCATCGTCACCAACGGCAGGCTCACTTTCGAGGACATCGCCGCCCAGGGAGCGTTCATTGTCATCGGTGACGACCTGAAAGTTCTCTTCGACCTTGCCAAGCTCGGCGAGGTGGACTGGTCTGCCGTCTGGGACCACCTCGTGGACTTCGGCAGCGGCCTGACGAAGGAAGACCTGAAGGAAGACCTCGACAACCTCCTCAATGCCGGTACTGCCATAGCGGGAGCTGGTGCAGCCGTCCTCGACTCCACCTGGACGAATGCCAGCAAGATAGGCACGGTGTTCCACCAGAAGCCGCGTGAGATTATCCGGCTGTACTATGAGTTCCGTGACCTCTATGAGACCTTCTCTGACCCCAATGCCATCAAAGACCTCGTGATGGCCCAGCTCCTCTCCACTGACAGCACGGGTGTCGCCCGTCTGTTTACAACTGACGGCTATCATGTCACGAGCTACGTCAGTGACTATATCAAGGAGATGCAGGGGCAGTACTATACCCAGCGGTGGTATATCTACTCCCGTGACAGCGGCAGTCAGAAGCTCTGCGACTACAACCCCACGCCACAGTCCGACTATGATGACAGCTGGCCTGAGTGGAGCCATTTCGTCAGTCCACGGGACAACGAGTATTGCCACAAAATGTCTAGGTCCGAAATAGAGACGTGCAGAGCACGCTCCGAGTCGTATGCCGGTTGGAGCCAGGCACGTGTCAATGAGTATAACGCATCCAACGGCCACAATGCCTATATCAGCTACCAGCTGAAGCATGAAGACCGCCGTGAGAGCTATAAGAACAGTGTATTCGGCAGCAGACATCACAAGCGCCACTGCTTCTATGCCTATGCCATCCAGGTCTGGGATGTCTGGGACTTGCAGGATGTTGTCTATGAGGAAGTTTTCGACAGCCAGACGATGGATCCGAATGCTTTCCGCAAGATGATGGAGGCAAAGCTGCTGGAGTACAACAGCCGAGGTGAGGATGATGCAAATCCCAAGACCTACTATATCGGCATGGACGAAAAGCGGTATTACCAGGCTGCTGATGAGAAGAAGCTCAGCGGCTGTGTCAGCGTCAGCTTCACTCTGAACTGCCATGACGGGGCCAAGCTCGGCGAAGGCAGCTTTCAGTGGAAGGAGAACGGCGATCAGTATCACTGCCTCAATGAAGACTCTAAACGTTTCGCCATGCAGTCCTCCCTCTCCAGCGGCCCTGACACTGGTGACATCGACGCAGAGATCAGCACGTGGGCAAGCACCGTCACCGACCTTCAGAACCAGATTAACGTGTTGGAGGCCGAGAACCGTGAGCTGCTGGCAGAGATCAGCAGGGTCAGCGTCGAGGAAGCCGTGGAGCTGCGGGCACGGTATAATGAGAACCTGTCGCGTATCAACACGCTGCGCACGCAGCTCACCACAGCCCAGCGGGAGCTGAACCGTCTGCAGCAGGGCAAGAGTGACATGCTCAACGACTATTACGACGAGGAAGACGGCTCCTACCGTATTCCTGCCCTGATGCATGACCTGGAGGGAGCCTACGGCATCGAGTGGTCTGATGCAGGCTCCTGGGACGGCTATACCTTCACCCGCAAGGGCTATGTGCGTGGCATGAACGGCTCCGTCACCCTGACATGCCGTCTGAAGAAGGTGCGCGGCGAGTCTTGGCTCATCAATTTCTGGGGAGTCCGTCTCATCCGTATCCACCGTGCCATCCTCGGTGTCGACTGGGAGCTGACAGCCGAGTATTCCTCCTCCGATGTCGTGGACATCATGGAGCTTGACCCGAACCTTTCTGACAGTGAGAAGGCCGATGCCGTCAACCGGCGTATGCAGGAGATCCTGCAGGAATACCCCTCGTGCAGCGTTGATGTGGATTATGCCTATTCCGTCCCTCCCGAGGCAGCCGATGATGATGACTCCTATCACCTGCTTTGGGTGTCCGACCGTTTGCGCATTGCCCGTCAGGTGGACTACCGCCTGTCGCGCATCTATGCCGAGCTGCTTCTGCTGGAGAAGTTCATGTACAGCCGTCAGTCCCTGCTGGACTATCTGAAAGCCGAGGTTTTTGGCGGTCTTGCCGGTGATGTCCGTAATGTCACCCTCCGTAACAGCTTACGTCACTGGCGTAACAGTGGCCGTCGTGCCTGGAGCGGTGACGGTGCCTATCTGGAGGAAGATGAAACCCCGTAAATGTAATGATGATGAATAACAGATATATGATATTCAAGCGGTTGATGGCTTTTCTGCTGTTGCTTGTGCCCGAGATGGCCCAGGCGCAGTGGGCCTTTGATGTAGGCACGGTCGAGGCGATGGTCGCCGACCACAAGCGTATCCGCTCCGTCCTTATCGCCCGCAGCACCGTCGAGCAGGCCAACCAGCTGCTCCATGATGCCAGCAAGGATGCGAACATCGGATACAAGGAACTGAATGTCGACCTTGACAAGTACACCCGCTGCTTCGACCTCATCGACCTCATCCTACAGGGCACGTCCACTGTCTTCGCCGTCAGGAACACCATCTCCGACGTGTCCGACAAGGTTGGCAAGTACCGGGACTTGCTGCAGACCTATAGTGACAAGTGCCTGCTCAAGGGTGATGTCGTGTCCAGCGACACCATTATCATCGGTATCAGCCAGCGAACGATAGCGCGTATCGTCGACGATGCCGATGACCTCGTGGACTCGTTCCAGGACCTCCTGGCCATCTATGCCGTCGGTGCTGCCACCGACGCCCCGGAGAGCAAGACCGTGATGATGATTGGTGTGCTGCGTGCCATCAACGGCAGCCTGGAAGACATACGCCTGTCTGTCAATGCCGCCTATATCGACCTCTGGAAGTATATCCGTGTCCGCACCACCTACTGGAAGGATGCCATCTACCAGGCCAGGAGTCTCACGGAGATTGCCAATGATGCCTTCAGCCGCTGGAAGGTGGCCGCTGATGTCTTTGACTATTAGAGAAAGGAGAACGACTATGAATAAAATGACTATATCCAAGATGATGGCTGCCCTGCTGCTGATGGCCGTGACGGTGCCTGTCACTGCCCAGACGTACAACCATGACGCATCCGTCTACAACCAGTTCCTCGTCGGTGAGACCGGCGGCGGCTCCCTCACGCCCCAGCTTTATTATGATGCCACCCACAACAGTTACCAGAAGTGGGCCTACATGGAGAACAAGAATTTGTTCCGTGGCCAGCTCACCCTTGTCCTAGAGCGTGAGAAGCCGATGGCCGAGCAGATAGACTCCGCCCTGACGTACCGTGCGAAGATCGAGGCCATGAATGTCGCCGACCGCACGCCCAAGGCCCTCGACTTGGCATGGCAGGCCGAGAAGGGTAAGATTGAGAAGAAGTTCCAGCTGTTCCGCGAGAACATCAACAAGATCACGATGAAGGGCGGGACGTCCCAGGACTACCGTGACTGGCTGGAGATATACAACTGCCTCCAGACGGCGCTGCAGGCCGTCCGTGATGCCTACATGCCGCTCAATGAACGTAAGAAGCAGTATCTGGAGATCTACCATGACATCGTGCTGCGTAACAACCAGCTCGTCCAGTTCATCACTTCCCGTTCCTGCGGCAAGGAGGCCGATGAGTTGCTGCGCAGTAAGGTCAGTCCCCGTTATGTGCGTCTCAGCGGCTACACCTCCGATGCCATGGGACGCTGGAAGGTGGCGATGGCTGCCGGTGTCGTTGGAGAATAGTAACGAATAAACGATTTACATATGTCAGTATCAGGATTACTACTACAGGCCGGCGGCGGCCTTGTCGATGCCCTTGACAGCATCAGCAGCAACGTGGGTGTTGAGCTGTTCGAGGAGGAGATCGATGACGTCATCTTCCAGACCAATGAGTTCCTCACCGATGCCACCTTCACGGGTGACAACGGCCCGTTCTGGTGGATATTACAGATGAGCATGTGCCTCGGTGCCCTGTTCGCTATCATCATGGCGGCCGGCATGGCCTATAAGATGATGGTGAAGGGAGAGACCTTCGACCCCCTGAAGATTGTCAGGGTGCTGGGTATCGCCTTGGTCATGACACTATGGTATGGTGACTTTAGCGTCCTCGACGGCCTCGCCTATATCCCCAACTGCATCGGCTCCTACACCCATGACCTCTATGAAGCGGAGGCGGCGCAGGTGCAGGACAGGTATGCCCAGCTCATGCCCCTCATCGTACAGCGTGACTCCCTGACGCGTAATGCCCAGGGCGAGATCAATGCCGCCGCCAACAGCGTCAGCGGCAATGGTGTCCAGGAGTCCGTCAGCGAGGGCATGGGGCTGGAGGCTGCCACCAGCTCCACCGTGTCGGCAGAGAAGGCCAAGACGATGACGCTCTATGCGGGCCTGATGGTCTTCTTGGACAAGATCATCATGTTCATTGCCCTTGTCGCCTTCCGCATCGGCTGGTGGGGCACCATCTACTGCCAGCAGATACTGCTGGGTATGCTCACCATCTTCGGTCCCATCCAGTGGGCCTTCTCACTGCTCCCGAAATGGGAGGGTGCCTGGGCTAAGTGGATAACGAGGTATCTCACCGTGCATTTCTACGGCGCGATGCTTTACTTCGTGGGGTTCTATGTCCTGCTGCTCTTCGACATCGTGCTCAGCGTGCAGTATGAGAACCTCACCGCTATCTTAGAGACCCAGCAGACCTTCAACGGCTATTTGCAGAACACCATCATGACGGCGGGCTACCTCCTCGTGGCGAGCATCGTTGCCCTGAAGTGCCTGAACCTCGTCCCCGACCTTGCCGCCTGGATGATTCCCGAGGGTGACACTGCCTTCTCCACCCGTAATTTCGGTGAGGGTGTGGCCAGTCAGGCAAAGGCCAGTGCCACCTCCATTATACGATAATCAAACATTATTTCGATATGGTAATCAAGAATCTGGAAAACAAAATCAAGCTGGTGCTTATCATTTGCTGCCTGTTCCTTACCGGCTGCGTTGTCATCAGCGTGTCGAGTCTCTTTGTCGCCAAGGGCATGGTCGATGATGCCCAGAAGAAGATCTACGTCCTTGACGGCACCGTCCCCGTTCTCGTGCAGCGCACGACGATGGATGAGACGCTGGACGTCGAGGCGAAGAGCCATGTGGAGCTGTTCCACCATCTCTTCTTCACCCTCGCCCCTGATGACAAGTACATCAATTACACGATGGAGAAGGCCATGTACCTCGTCGACGAGTCCGGTCTGGCGCAGTACAACACCCTGAAGGAACGCGGTCTGTTCCAGAACATCATCGGCACGAGCAGTGTCTTCAGTATCTTCTGTGACAGCATCGCCCTGAACACGGAGGAGATGACCTTCACCTACTATGGCCGGCAGCGCATCGAGCGCCGCACGAACATCCTCTACCGTGAGATTGTCACCACGGGCGGCCTGAAGCGTGTGCCCAGGACAGAGAATAACCCTCACGGTCTGATGATTGTCAACTGGCGCACCATCCTCAACAAGGACATCGAGCAGCGCAAGAAGAGTGATTTCTAATGATGGAGGAGTGAGCTATGGGATTCAAGAAGTTTTTCCTGGGTGAGCCGATGCCCGACAAGAACGATCCGAAGTACCGGGAGCGCTATGAGCGTGAGGTGGCTGCCGGCCGCCGGTTCGCCGATGCCGTCGGCATCAGCTGGCTGGCGCGTAAGATACATACGGCAGCCTGTCATAACAAGACCCTGTTTCTTGTCGTCGCCTTCGGCATCGTCCTCGCCTGTTTCACCTTCAATGTCGTCACGATGGTGAAGGTGTTCAACCGCAGCAACAGCAAGGGCAGCAATGCCGTTGAGCAGGTGGACAGGGCCATGCAGCACCGTAACGGTGATGCTCCAGTACAGTAATGGATATAAAACAACTAACGATATGAAAAAGATTAATTTCAAGCAGAGCAAGTATATACTGCCTATAGGCGTATACCTCCTCGCGTTGTTCATCGGCTATCAGGTCATCCGTCTCTTCACCATCGAGGTCGAGGACAAGGGTGACGCCAGTCTTGTCACCACCGACTATCTCAATGGTGAGCTTCCTTCCGCCAATGTCAGTGACCGTCTGGGCAGCAAGCGTGAGAACATGCAGCACAGCTTCGGCTATATCACCGACAACAGTGCAGTAGAGAATATCGTCGATGATACCGACAGTCTACGTCGCAAGGAAGACTACAGCACGCAGTATACCGATGAGGAGCGGGCCGCCTTGGAGCGTCAGGCCAAGGAGGCTGAGGATCGCAAGCGTTACGAGGAGCTGCAGGCTCGTCTTCAGGGGGGTGACCGTCAAGGGCCTCCCATGGGAGCCGGTGACTTTGTGCTGCCGATGAGTGATGAGGAGCGTGAGCATGCCCTCCAGAGCCGTCGCAGCCGTGAGATGGAGGAGATGGAGGCTGCCTTGGGTCTCGCCCGTTCGCAGGGTCGTGGCCGTCTTGCCGGTCCGGATGATGTCCTGCCCGCAGACACTGTGACGGACGATGACGATGATGTTGTCGGTCAGGCCGATGCCGTCGCCGTCCTCGATGACGATGCCGAGAGCCAGACCGTCGTCAAGAAGCGTGCCGACACCAGTGACTATTTCAATACCCTCAGTGAGAACGCTCCTGAGTCACATCTCATCAAGGCCATCATTGATGAGGAGGTGAAGGCTACCGAAGGCAGCCGTGTACGCCTACGTCTGCTCGATGATATTGAGGTCGGTGACATTCCCATGAAGAAGGGCAGCTACCTCTATGCCACGATGAGCGGCTTCAGCAAGCAGCGTGCCAAGGGTAAGGTGGAGAGCATCATGGTCGGTGACGAGCTGTTTAAGGTTGGCCTGACCATCTTCGACACCGATGGTCTCGAAGGTCTTTATGTCCCTGGCTCTCAGTTTATGGAAACCGTCAAGGATGTCGGCGGTTCTGCCATGCAGACCAATATGAATCTCAATGATGGCGGCAGCAACGGCAACAATGTCGAGCAGTGGGCGATGCAGGGCCTCCAGAATGCCTATCGGCGCACCTCCAATGCCATCAGCAAGGCCATCAAGAAGAACCGTGTCCGTCTGAAATACGGCACTCAGGTCTATCTTGTTAATAGTAAGGACAAGAAGAAACGTTAGCCATTTTGCTATATACCGATATAATTAAATAATTCAATAATAAAATAATTATTATGCGAGTCAAGAGAACAACCTTTTGTGGCGCGATGCTCCTGTGCGCCTTGCTGGTGTCAGGCACGCTGTCTGCCCAGCAAACCTACAATGAGATGGAGCAGCTCACTGTCAATGAGCATGTCACCACCGTCATCACCTCCCCAGAGCCTGTGCGTCTGGTGGACATCTCCACCGGCCTCGTGGCGGGTGACAAGCCCATCGAGAATGTCATCCGTCTGAAACCCAAGGAGGGCGGCCATGAGGATGGTGAGGTGCTGGCCATCGTCACCGTCGTCGGTGAGCGCTACCGTGCGCAGTATGCCCTTGTCTATACGACGCGCCTGGAGGAAGCCGTCACCGACAAGGAGGTGCTTCTTACCGAGCAGACCGCCTTCCATAACCCTGCCGTCAGCATGAGTACCGAGGAGATGGTACGTTTCGCCCGCCGTATCTGGAACAGCCCTGCCAAGTACCGTAATGTCTGTTCCAGGCACCGTAAGATGGTGATGCGCCTGAACAACATCTATTCCGTGGGTGAGTATTTCTTCATCGATTTCAGCGTGGAGAACAAGACCAGCCTTCGCTTCGACATTGACGAGCTGCGCTTCAAGCTCGCCGACAAGAAACAGCAGAAGGCCACCAATGTGCAGATGGTCGAGTTGGATCCGGTCCTGCTCCTCGACAGGAGTGCCAGTTTCCGTCACGGCTACCGCAATGTCGCCGTCCTGAAGAAGATGACATTCCCCGGTGACAAGGTGCTGAGTATCGAGCTGAGTGAGAAACAGATCAGCGGCCGCACCATCACGATGACCATCGACTACGAGGATGTCCTTGCTGCTGACAGTTTCGATGCCTTGCTGTTAAAGGAAGAGTAACCAAAATCTGTGAGCCATGAACAAAGTATATCATCAAGTGTTCTTCGGATTGGCACTGCTTGTCCTTTCCGTCTGTTCCGTCCTGCCCGTGCGTGCCCAGGGCAGTAACCAGGACCGTCTGATGCTCAGTCTCGGTGCGCTCTATGAGCGTGGCTTCGATGCCACCGTCGCGTGGGAGCATGAGACCAAGTACCACCATGCCTGGGAGTATTTCGCCACTGGCTATCTGAAGTACTGTGACGACCCCGATGCCGGTCATGTCACCACGAAGTCCTTCTGGGACAGCTATAACACCTGGCATGTAGGCATCGCCTACAAGCCCTGTGTCAGCCGCGGCCGCAACCACCACGGCAATGCCCGTCTCGGCATCAGCGGCGGCAGTGACCGCCACCGTTTCGTCGGCGGCATCCATGTCGGCTATGAGCACAGCTATGCGCTGAAGCAGGGCTGGCAGCTCTTCTTTCAGGTGAAGGAGGATGTCATCATCAAGGGTGACGACCTCTTCCGTACCGGCGTTGCCGTCGGTGTCAAAGTACCCTTGTAATCACACATTTACATTATTATACCTATGAAAAAGATGTTTATAATACCATTGATGGTGCCCCTGTGCCTGTTGTCTGCCTCTTGTGATGAGCATGAGGCCATAGACCTTGACGTGCATACGGGCTATATCCTCTGTGATGACGGTCAGGTTCTTGATGAGGATACCTATTTCGCCCAGGATAAGCGAAAGGCCGTCGCCGTCGTCTTCGCTCCACAGACGGAGGAGCATCCCGTGCTCGCCGTCCTGCTGGACGAGATCTTACCCGTCGCCTTCTGTGACACGCTGGGCATGGAGCAGGGCACCAGCTGTGACGAGTTAGCCTTTGACGGCTATGCGAACACCACTGCCATGCAGAACAGCCGTGACCAGCGTACCGGCAAAGGCTCCCCTCTGGCTGATGAAGCCTTCACCTATCATTATTTCTGGCAGAGCGACTATATCCCGAGTGTCGCGGAGATGGGGCTGCTGTTCATTGCCAAGGAGCATGTCAATCCCATCATCGTGCGTTGTGGCGGTACCCCGCTCAGCATCGATGCCGACGGTGGCGGCTGCTGGTACTGGACAAGTACTGAGGTGGAGCCGAACAAGGACAACCAGGCATGGCTCTTCTCCATGAGTGACGGCAGCCGCCATAAGACTCCCAAGACTAATACTTACCGTGCGCGTGCCATTGTCGAGTATAATCCGTTGAACATATATTGAAGAAAGGATATTGCCATGGGTTGGGGAAAGACATTGGGAAAGAACCTCGTCCGGGGCACCGGCTTCGGGCTGAGGCACACCAAGGGCGCCTTGGTCGTCGGAGGTGTCGGCTACGGCATCTATTCGGGACAGGGCGCGTTGAACACCTGGGGCGACTGGGCCTTGGGAAAGGACAGGATGGACCAGCTGAAGAAGGACGGCGTGGCTCCTGTCATCGGTGATGCCCTCCTGGGTGAGGGCGGCACGGACAAGGCCGTCGAGAAGGGCAAGGACCTCATCAGCGGTGTCGGTGATGCCCTCGGAGGTGTCCGGGAGGGAGCGTCAGGCCTTTTCGGCGGTCTCGGCAACCTCGTCAGCGGCATCTTTGGCGGAGGCACCAGCAGCCTTGTCGGCCTTATCGCTGCTGGGATGATGCTCTTCGGCAATTTCGGCTGGATGGGTAAGATTGTCTGCGGCCTTATCGCTGCCATGTCCTTCGGGCTCTTCGGCGGTCAGCAGTCATCACAGGCCCAGCAGCTTGCCACTGCTCCCCTGCGGGGGCAGGACGGTGGCCGTCAGCAGTCTTTGCAGCCTGAGACGGAAGGTGACGATGAAGAAAACGGACAAGTAATCTACAGACCAAGGAGATGAACTATTCAAAAGATATGCTCTTGGAGTCACAGAGTGGCTTCATGATGCCGTTTGTCTCGGCAGACGATGAGGAGATACAGGTAACCCTGGGTTATGGTGAGCAGAGGCATCCCGTCACGGGTCAGCCATTCCATCACAGGGGTGTGGACTTCGTGTGCAGCGACAAGCCGCTGTTCGCCCTGGCTACGGGCACTGTTGTCGGTGCCGGCACCGATGCCGTCCATGGGAACTATATCATCACCAAGTATGGGAAGTACGAGGTGAAGTACGGTCATCTGAGCGAGGCCTATGTCGGCTATGGCAAGGGCGTCGTTGCCGGTCAGGAGATTGCCCGCAGCGGTGACTTCCTTCATTTTGAGGTATCCTTCTCCGGTCAGGAGGTGGAGCCGATGGAGTTCCTTGGCATGATTTACGGCAACATCCTGCAGCTCCAGTCCATGGGGATGAAGGGCAGCAACATCTTTGCCAGCATGGGGGTGAAGGTCAGGACGGACTATGACAAGGACCAGGAGGAGATCGAGCAGATGATGCAGCGGTGGCTCGGCAGCTATATGTATGACATCATGCGGGGCACCTATGTCCCGCCGAAGCGCATGGAGTCTTCCCTGCGGAATATCTTCGCTCAGTCTGCTGACAAGAACTATTTCTATGAGGCCATGCCATCAGTCGGCAATCCCTTGGGCCTGAGCAGTCGCGGTGCCCCTCTTGCAGCCCGTTTCCAGAACCTCCTTATCGGTGACTTCCTTAACTATATGGCTGTGTGCCATGACACCTACCTGTCCACTTGGGACGATGCTCAAAAAAAAAAGCTTCTGAGCAGGCAGCCGCCGACGGCTACTATGTAGACCCGCTCGCCAGCCTCCAGATCCTCGATGCCCAGAGCTATGACGTCAGCCGTACCGCCTCCGTCTTCGCTGACAGTAGCGGTCATCGCTGGTGGACGAAGGCGTGGTTCAATGGGCGTGAGAAAGGTGAGAAGGCCGTGGAGATACCACGTGCCATGGCTGTCAAGTTCGTCAATGACGAGATTGGCAAGGATGCCTGGCTGACACGTTTCTATCCGAAGCAGATGAGCGTGCTCAGCAATGCCATCGCCCAGACCAGGCAGCAGCTGTTAGGACTATAAATGTTACTGCTATGGAAGAGAAACAGATTGAAAAGATGTTCATTGACTCCGAGTATTGTGTCAATGAGTATTTCAGGCAGCATATCCTCCCGAGGCTCGAACAGCATCTGTCGTGCCGTGAGAACAGCCGTCTGGGCACGATGGCTACGGGCTTTGGTGTCAGGAGTACTTTCTTTCCCGGTGAGGAATATGCCACCGATGTCACCCTCAGCTGTCCTGCCAATGACATTGATAAGACCATGCAGGACTTGAATCGTGACACGGCATTCTCCCATGACCTGGAAGTGATGGCTGCAGGCTGGCGCACGGCTGCCGTGGCGAAGGTTGGCGAGGAAAGATACCGTCAGCTCTGTAACGAAGCCGGTGGTGACATTGCCTCCAGCTATATCAACTACCGCTTGATGATGAAGATGGTGGATTATGAGGTTGAGAAGAATCCCATCAAGGGTTCTGCCGACTATATCTTCAGCGAGGCCCGCAAGTCGTCGCTCCTAGATCTCCTCAGTGCTCCCACCTCAGAGCTCCAGAAGTTCATTGACAGGAAGTGTGTCGAGAAATACGACCCGGGGCTGTTGGAGCAAGGTGCCGGAAAGGCCCTTGGTGCCGTCACCGACCTCGTGCTCCTTGCCCCCATCGCTCCTGCCTCTGGCGGTGCTGCCAGCTGGGGACGCCTTGGCAAGTTCATCGCTGTTGACATGGGTTTCTCCGCCATTGAAGATGTCTGTGAGCGTAACGACTATGACCAGAATGTAAGCCAGCTTGTCAGTCTCGGCATCTTCGGCAGGCGCAGGGATGTCTTTGCTGGTTTCGCCAGCCAGAGCATCGCTGTCAGTCCCTACGGCAATGACTATGTAGAGACAGCCAATGAGCAGATGAGCAATAAGATCATCAGGCGTTCTTCCAACAATCCTTTCCTGTTAGGCGGTGACAGTCTTGTCTCGCCCTTAGGTGCCAATGCCATCCAAGGATATATGCAGATGCCGGAAATACCAGATTATACCGCGCAGCTCCGTCAGGCTGGCGAGCTGCATTTTGCCATACGTAAGAAATTCGGCACCCACGACCATGTCCCTGCATCAGAGGTGGAGCAGCAGGAAGGACAGGTGTCCGAACGGCGGCAGGAGCAGTCTGTCAGTGGCTGGGGTACAGCCCTCGACAGCCTCGGCTTGAGTGGTTTCGGTGATGTCGGCAAGAACCTCGGCTATGTCATCGCCATGCTCCCAGACCTGCTCATCGGAATGTTCACCGGCCAGACTAAGCGGCTTAATATCTCCGACAATCTCATGCCCATTGCCGCCATCTTCGGTGGTATGTTCGTCAGCAACCCCATGCTGAAAATGCTGCTCATCGGTCTCGGCGGTGCGAACCTGCTGAACAAGGCAGGTCATGAGGCCCTTGACCATGCCGGCATTGTGGGTGACATGCCACGGCAGTATAAGGCCTATCAGGATGAAGCTCTCGACCGTCGCATCCAGCATCCCGTCATGCAGGGCAACACCCTTGTCGCCGACATCGACGGTGTGCCGATGGTGCTCACCGTCTCTGATGTTGCCGTCGATGCCTACTGTAAGGGGGCACTCCCGCTGAACACCCTCTGCAATGCTGTCCTGCGTGCCTGGGACCATAGGCAGGAACTGGCTTCACAGCACTATGAGGAAGGTGTCGGCGAGGAGCAGGAAATTGTCCGTTCACGGGGCCTTCAATAGCTTTTTCCTGCTGTTTCTGTCATCAAAGTGTTAAATCAAGAGTTCGTGTCCTCCAGATTCCGCTGTTGGGCAGAATCTTCTTTATTTTGTGCCTTGAAATCTATCATTCACCCATAATGACCAAAGAAGAAATGACCTATTACCGTCTCTATCTGAAGGACTACCTCCGTCAGCAGCATGACCCTCGTGCCGACGATGAGGAGTTCCTCCGTACCCGTTCAGACAGGGCAGAGGAAGCCTATGAGCAGGGCCGACGTGAGGGACTTGCCGTCTGGCAGGCCCAGGAGCGTGCCATCAGGTCGCTGACGGCAGAACTGGACAGTTAGGACTATGGCATACAACAAGTCAGAGAAGCTGAGAGATAATATCGCGGCCATCAGGACGGCCTTTGATATTGAGCGTTCCGGGCGAGAGGCCACGGAGCAGGAGAAGGCCGTGCTCAGGAAGTACAGTGGTTTCGGAGGCCTGAAGTTCATTCTCAACCCCTGTGCCGATGATGGTGACATTGAGAAGTGGAGCCGTTCCGACCGTCCTTTCTTCGCCGCCACCCGTGAGCTGTATGGCGTGCTCAGCGACTATGCCCGTGATGGCTACGAATACCGTGACTTCGTGCGTAGCATCCGCAACAGCATCCTTTCCGCCTTCTACACGCCAGTCCCCGTCGTGCAGGCCATCGCCGGTGTCCTGAAGGATAAGGGGCTGGAGGTCAAGCGCTATCTCGACCCCTCGGCAGGTAAGGGCACTTTTGTCGAAGCGTTCAAACAGGCATACCCTGATGTCTCTGCTACGGCCTTTGAGAAAGACCTCATCACGGGTAAGGTGCTGAAAGCCCTCTATCCCCATGACCAGGTGCATGTCGATGGCTTTGAGACCATCGATGCCTCCCGCCGTGGGACATACGATGTGGTGTCCTCGAACATCCCCTTCGGCGACATCTCCGTCTTCGATGACAGCTTTGCCCGTTCAGGCAATGCTGTCAGGGCGGCAGCCACGAAGACCATTCACAACTATTTTTTCCTGAAGGCCCTCGACCAGCTCCGTGAGGGCGGTTTTGTTGTCTTCATCACCTCGCGTGGCTTCATGGACTCGCCTTCCAACAATGCCATCCGTGAGGAGATTATCAGGAATGCCCGCCTTGTAGTTGCCTTCCGTCTTCCCGACGGCCTGTTCGCCGACGAGGCAGGGACGGAGGTCGGCAGCGACCTCGTCATCCTCCAGAAATATACGGGCTACGACTCCTCCCTGGATCCTTACAGCCTCGCTTTCTGTGAGGTGGAGAAAGGCTTCAAGGCCATGAGCGGCGAAGACTACTCAGACATTTCCCTCAATGTGCACTGGTGGCAGTCTATGATGGCCCCGGACTCCGAGGCGTTCATCTCCACCAGGATGGAGCGAGGCACCGACCCTTACGGCAAGCCCACCCTCGTGTACACCCATGATGGTGACATGCAGGCCATTGCCAGCCTACTGACGCAATACATGTCCCGTGACCTCTATCGTGAATTTGTTGACTATTACAAGCTCCATGCTCCGAAGCCCAGGCAGGAGGAGCATGTCACGGTATTGTCACAGCCCAAGCCGCAGCAGCCGCGTCCTGTGCAGCAGGAGCAGCCGGTGCAGCTCAGCCTCTTTGACCTCTGGGCTGAGGAGGTGACGAGCCAGGAGGAACAGCCGTCCATGGAGCCGCGTCCCTTTGCAGGTGACATCCTCCCTCACTACCGTAACGGCATCCTCGTCGAGGACGGTGGGCAGATTGGTCATCTCACGGGTGTAGGCTATGAGAATACTTTTACCCCGACTGAGTTGTCTGACGACCAGTCTGGCCGCCTGAGGCTCTATGTGAAGGTCAGGGATGCCTACGAACAATTGTACAAGGATGAGTCCGAGCAGAAGGTGGAGCAGCCGTTGCTGCGTGAGGAGCTTAACCGTCACTATGACAATTTCCTCATTCGTTACGGGTTCCTCAACGACCGTAGGAATGCTCGGCTGCTGCTGATGGACGTGCAGGGCCGTGATGTGCTGTCGTTGGAGAACAGTGAGGACGGCAGGTTCGTCAAGTCCGACATCTTCCTCCGTCCCGTGTCCTTCAATGTCCATCAGGATGGCCATGTAGAGACGGCTGTCGATGCCCTGTCTGCCTCCCTCAACCGGGGTGGCGGCGTTGACCTGGAGTTTATGGCCTCTATCAGCGACTACACCGAGGAGGAGCTGCGTGACCAGCTGAAGGAGCGCATTTACTTCAATCCCCTGGCTGGCGGCTATGAGATTGGCGACAAGTTCCTCGCTGGCAATGTCGTGGAGAAGCTTGATGCGCTGAGAAGCTGGCCGTTGAATGATGACTTGAAGCCCGAATTCAAGGAGGAGCTGGAGCGTTCCATCACTGCCCTGGAGGGTGTCGTGCCTACGCCCATCACCTATAATGAGCTGGACTTCAACTTCGGCGAGCGTTGGATGCCCAAGGCCTATTTCTCAGAGTTCGCCACCGAGTTCTTTGAGACGGATATCAAGATTGACTATGCCCCGCAGCTCGATGAGTTCGTCGTTGATGTGTCGGGCTACAGTGCCAAGCTCAGCCAGGAATTCGCCGTGACGGGTGAGACGAAGACCTACGACGGTGAGGACATGCTACGCCATGCACTGTACAACACCGTTCCAGTGATACAGAAATGTGTCGGTTACAAGCCCAATGGTGACCCCATCATGGGGCCTGACCATGAGAAGATACAGCTGGCTGCCAGCAAGGTCGACCAGATACGCGACGGCTTCACCGAGTGGATCGACCGTCATCCCGAGGAGTGGAAGAAGGAGCTTGCCAACCTGTACAACAGGAAATACAACTGTTTCGTCAAGGCCAGCTATGACGGCTCCCACCAGACCTTCCCCGGTCTTGACCTGAAGGGCCTTGCCGTCAGCAAGTATCAGATAAAAGACATCTACAAGTCGCAGAAGGACTGTGTATGGATGCTCCTTCAGAACGGCGGTGGCGTGTGCGACCATGAGGTCGGCACGGGCAAGACGCTCACCATGTGCATCGCTGCCCATGAGATGAAGCGCCTCGGCCTTGCGCATAAGCCCATCATTATCGGCATGAAGGCCAATGTCGCCGAGATTGCCGCCACCTATCAGGCCGCCTATCCTGGTGACCGCCTCCTCTATGCCACGCAGAAGGACTTCTCCGACCGCCAGAACTTCTTCAACAGGATGAAGAACAACGACTACGACTGTATCATCATGAGCCATGACCAGTTCACGATGATACCGCAGTCTGCCGACATCCAGCAGAAGGTCATCCAGGAGGAGATCGATGCCATCGACGAGGCGCTGGAGGTCTATGCGCGTCAGGGGCATAGCGTCAGTGGTCGTATGCGCTCAGGCCTGGAGAAGCGGAAGCAGAACCTTGAGACCCAGCTGCTGACCCTCAATGCCGCCCTTGCCAGCCGTGCCGATGATGTCGTCGACTTCAAGACGATGGGCATCGACCATATCTTCATCGACGAGAGCCAGGCCTTCAAGAACCTCGCCTTCACCACCCGCGACAGCCGTGTGGCCGGTCTCGGCGACCCTAAGGGCAGCCAGCGTGCCCGTAACCTCCAGTATGCCATACGTACTATCCAGGAGCGCACGGGGCATGACCTCGGTGCGACGTTCCTCTCCGGCACCACCATCAGCAACAGCCTCACGGAGCTGTACCTGCTGTTCAAGTACCTCCGTCCGAAGGCCATGTCCATGCAGGATATCAACAGCTTCGATGCCTGGGCCGCCGTCTTCGCCCGCAAGAGCCGTGACTATGAGATCAATGTCGCGGGCAGCATCGTGATGAAGGAGCGTTTCAGGCAGTTCATCAAGGTGCCCGAGCTGGGCGCCTTCTATAACGAGATTACCGACTATAAGACTGCCGCCGACGTGGGCCTGCAGCGTCCTGACATGGACGTGCAGCTGGTGAACATCCAGCCCACCGAGGACCAGCAGGACTTCCAGCAACGTCTGCTGCAGTTCGCCGAGAGCGGTGACGGTGACCTTGTGTTCCGTGCCCCCCTCAATGACAATGAGGAGAAAGCCAAGATGCTTATCGTCACCAACCTCGGAAAGAAATGCTCGCTCAGTCCCAGGCTTGTCAATCCCGGCTACCGTGAGGGTGATGGCACCAAGATTGGTGTCGCTGCGAGGAATATCAGTGAAATCTATTATCAGTATAATGAGCAGCGGGGCACACAGTTCGTTTTCTGTGACCTCTCCACGCCGAAGAAAGGAGAGTGGAGTGTCTATCAGGAGCTGAAAGACCGGCTTGTCAACGAGCACCATATCCCTGCCGACCAGATACAGTTCATCCAGGATGCCGGCACGGAGAAGAAGAAGAAGGAGTTCATCGACAGGATGAACCGTGGTGACATCCGTGTGATGATCGGCTCCACCACCATGCTCGGCACCGGTGTCAATGCCCAGCAGCGTGCCGTCGCCGTCCATCACCTCGACCTGCCGTGGCGTCCCAGTGACATGGAGCAGCGCAACGGGCGTGCGCGGAGAAAAGGCAATGAGGTGGCCCGTGACTATGCGGGGAACACCGTGAAGTGCTTCGTCTATGCCGTCGAGCGCAGCCTTGACAGCTATAACTTCTATCTCCTGCAGGCCAAGAGCGAGTTCATCCGCCAGATGAAGACGGGAGCCTTGGCCAAGCGCAGCTTCGACCAGGGCGGCGAGGATGAGGACAACGGCATGCCGTTTGCCGAGTATGTCGCCATCACCAGTGGCAACAACGACCTGCTGGAGCGTGCCAAGCTGGAGAAGCGCATCCTTGGCTTGGAGGCTGAGCGCAAGGCCTTCTACAAGCAGCAGCAGGTGACGCAGCAGCGGCTGAACTTCTCCCGGGAACAAGTTGCCCATTTCGATGCCGTCATCGAAAAGCTCAATGCCGACAAGAACGCCTTGGAACAGGCCCTGAGAGGTGCTTACCCGGACAGTTCCGATGTCTTTGAGGAGCTGCGCACGCCTCCCTCCGTCCTTGCTTTCCGTCCTGTCGAAGACCCTCAGCTGCACAGGGTGCGTCTTGATATGTCGCTTCCCAATCCCTATGGCGACTATCTGCAGCAGGCCGCACGTCAGGAGGTGAGTGGCGAGGTCGTGGTGGCCCGTCTCACCGTGGATGGCCTGGACTGGCCGATAGCCATGTCCTCCAAGACCGAGTACAACCCCAATACAGGTGTCAGTCGCTGGGTTGGAAACAAAGTATCTGTTGTCGGTGGCAGCGGTCTTCACTATACCTATAACAACGGTAAGGTATCGCTCTCTGACAAGGCACTCGCCTCCAGGTATCCCTTGGAGGCCCTCTCCCGCATCCCTGAGATCATCTGGGACCAGCAGCGGCAGCAGGAGTCCTATGCGAAGCAAATCCCCGAGCTGGAGCGCATCGCTGGCAAGGTGTGGGAGAAGACCGGGCAGCTGAAGGAGCTGAAAGAGCAGCTGCAGGCCCTTGACCGCAAGATCCAGCAGGACATGGACGGCAGGGTGGCACAGGCCGCACAGGCTGCGAAACCCGAGGAGCTGCCCTTCACCATCACCCACAAGCAGTGGGGCCGTGACCCGTGGGAATTACAGTTCAAGGCGGCAGACTATCCCTTCCTGAACCATGCCGACCGTGACGGCATGGCGGAGAAATACCATGGCTACTTCCGTATCTATGACGGTACCGTTACTGGCAATTTCCGTCATCAGTTCGGTGCCGAGGAAGCCATGAAGGAGCTTTCGAAGCTCAATATGGAGCACAGGGATGATATGGAATGGCTGAAGGCCGCCGTCAAGGATGTCCGTGATGCCTCCTGCATCCCCTCCGTTCATCGCCTGCGCGAGCTGGGCTATGACCGTTTCGGCAGGTCGTTGACGGGGGATAATGCCAGGTCACTGCGTGTCGTCAGCCTCGGTCCTTACCAGGATGAACGTGTCAGGGCACTTGCCCATGGTGTCAAGGACGGCCATGGCGTGGCCCTCGACGTGGCGGCTGCTGCCATGGCGAAGGCTTTGGAAGGCACGCCAGTGTCGAAGAATGCCGTTCTTGTGGGTATGCCCGGCCATAAGGGCTATGGCGGCTCCGCCCAGCGTCTTGCCAAGCGTCTCTCCGAGCTGTCAGGCATCCCGTATGCCGACGCCCTCGCCAGTGGTGAGCATGAGAGCCTCTATGAATGGAAGAAAGAGCATCCAGGTGAGGAACTGCCCGAGCTGTTCTTCACCGAGGATGAGCGCACCCCCGTCCCCAAGGGCAGGACGCCCATCATCATCGACAATGTCATTGACACGGGTCATACCGCCTGGGCCGCCGTCGAGGCGCTGGAGGCTGAACCGGTCCTCTTTACTGTCGGCAGCACCGGCCATGAGGACAGCGAGGGTCATGACATCAGGCTGTCTGTGCTTCCACAGGGTGTTGACCTCATCGTGGGTGCCATGCCGGAGGGCGTGGGACTGACAGGACTCTCAAAGGAAGAATTCGAAGCCTTGCTGAAAAAGGCACAGGCTGATGCTGACCCGGAAGCCCGCCGTGACCTCCGCAGGCGTGGCGTGGACTGGTACAGCGGCCAGCCAGCCTATCTCGTCGCCCATATCGTGGACAAGTATGAGAAGGTCTTCTCCAACGAGATAGAAGGTCCCGTCAGGGAGCTGACGGACAAGGGAGCGTCTGCACAAATCTTTCTGGAAGAAGAGCTGCGCCATCTGACAGACAGTGAAAAGACATCCTATGATGCGCTCATCGAGAAAGTGAAGGACAATCCCAAGAGTGGCTACAGCTACCAGCAGCTGTATGACAAGCGCCGTCTGTTGGTTGTCCATGACTATTTGAAGGAGAAGGCTGCCCGTGCCATCGAGCAGGAGGCCCTGCGGAAAGAGCAGGGCACGCTGCGCTATGACGTGGCCAACAACCAGTGGAGCGGCATTCCCTCTGACGTGACGGTCTACTGTAATGGTGAGCCGGACAGGATTCGTGAGGTTTACGGCTATACGCCCAACAATGACATCGACCTTGTCTATTTCAAGGCTGAGACGGAGGAGGCCAGCTTCGCCTTTGTCCGTGTCTGGGTGGACGACCACCAGGCCGAGACCCCTGCACAGCTTGTCATCCGTCTGGAGGAGGAGGGCTATGATGTAGGCCTTCATGGTGAGCGTGGCCGTTATGTGGACTTCGACACCTGGGATGAAGCTGTGCAGTTCGAGCAGCATGTGCGTGACATCGAACGCGAGGTACATGCGCCTAAGGCTGAGGTAAAGGAGCTTGAAAGCCCTATCATGCGGCAGTTCCATGACCTGAAGGCCAAGCACCCCGACGCGCTCCTCCTCTTCCGCGTCGGCGACTTCTACGAGACCTATGAGAACGATGCCGTTGAAGCCTCCCGCATCCTCGGCATCACCCTTACCCACCGTCATCCCACTGCCAGTTTCCGTTCCCCGAAGGAAGCCATGGCAGGTTTCCCATTCCATGCCCTTGACACGTTTTTGCCCAAGCTGATCCGTGCGGGCAAGCGCGTGGCCATCTGTGACCAGCTTGAAGCGCCCAAGGCCACGGCCAAAAGATCTGTCACGGAGATGGTTCAGCCCGGCCTCCGTCTGCAGATGGTGGAGTCAGTGGAAGACATGAAGAATGTCCTTCCCCGCGATGCCCTTCTCCGTGATGCCCTCATTGATCGTATGCGTGAGGCTGGTATCAGGGTGAATACCGATGTAGCCGCTGCCGAGCGTGTCCTTGCCCAAGAGACCGTGCGTCAGCACGCCGGATCCGCTCCTGTCTTTGTCAGCAATGCCCGCCGCGCTGTGGAGCGCATCCTTCAGGACAGGGCCACTCCTGACCAGTGGCTGCGCATGATTGAGCGTGCCGGAGGCATCAAGGCCGGTGAAGACCGCTGGATGGGCCTGTCCCTGTGGCTGATGGACTCCAAGGAACGCACCCTGACGAAGCGGCAGGTGCTGGAGTTTATCGATGACCATCAGATACGGGTGGAGGAAGTACGCTACCGTGAGCCGTCCCCCGTGACGGACAGCCTGCGCCTCGACATGATGAACGAGGAGTTCTGGGAGCTGATGGCCGACGGCGAGGAAGCCACCGGCTCACTCTATGTCGATGACCATGCCCGATGGGCCTGGGATCGGTTGGTCGAGCGCTATGGTGATGACTTCCGTAAAAACACCCAGTTTGAGAACGACCCAGTGAAAGGCTGGCACCTGAAGCCTTTCGAGTGGTATGAGGGCAAGGGTCCGTCAGCGAAGGCTGCCGACTACTACGGCATTGACAGGACCATCAACGACACCCGTCTGGAGTATACCACGGGCGGGCTGGAGAACAAACGTGAGATAGCCCTTGTCGTGCCGGGCATCGAGAGCTGGCGTGACACGGACGATGTCCATTTCGGTGATGCCGGTGACGGGCGTGCCGTGGCCTGGGTGCGCTTTGGTGATGCCGTCAGCCAGCAGGAGCGCAGCGAGGAAGAGATACAGGCCATCATCCAGTCCATGCCTTCCGCCGACCAGTGGAAAGAAGTGAACTATTTCCATGCCGTGCCAGGGTACAGGAACTTCTACAACCTGAACCGCAACAGTGTCTCTTATGCCGACTGTATTCTCGAGAAGGACGGGCAGTATTCCATCCTGCTCAGCCAAGAAAGCACGAAGGCATTGATGGACGGTGAACGGAATGTCGCTGCTGCCAAGCGTGTCGGCGGCATCTTCAGCAGTCTGGCAGATGCCGTTGATGCCTACAATGAGTTTGTCGTCCGTCGTGACCGCTTCATCGAGGAGAAGACGCTGGTCATCGACGAGATACAGAGCCAGCGCCATCAGGAGGGCCGTGAGAGGGGTTACAATCCCAAGGTGGACATCCGTGGCTATGAGGTGCAGACAGACGAAGACGGTAACTATCTGGTCACCCATCCCGATGGTGTCAGCGAGGACGGGCTGGAGCGTATCGCCTCACGTACCATCCGTTTCTACGATGCCGGCAGCCCTGAGAGGGCCATCCTCCTTGCAGCCCGCCATGACCAGAATATCTATCCGTCCTCTCGTGTCCCCGCCGCCCCCTTTGAGAAGAACTGGCATGAGCTGGCCATGAAGCGGATGCTTCGCTATGCTGCAGAGAACGGCTATGACCGGGTGGCATGGACAACCGGCAACCAGCAGGCAGAGCGCTACAGCCTCGGTGAGCATATCGACTTTGTGAGTGCCGAACCATACGAGGCGCAGCTACTGTCGGAGTCCAGTGGCTTCGATGTGACGCTGCACACCCGTGGCATGGCCACCGTTGACCTCTTCGTCACCCGTGATGGCATCATACAGAGCGGCTATTATGGCGACAAGGAAGACTATTTCGCCGGCCAGCCGCTCGCCAAGATCATCGGCAAGAGCCTCACGGAAAAGATTCTTGCCGTTCAGGACTGGCAGCGTTTTGACAGTGAAGACCTTCATATCGGGGCAGAGGGCATGAACACGTTCTATGACACGATGCTTGTGAACTTCATGGACAAGTATGGTCGGCAATGGGACGTGAAGACCGAGGATGTGGAGATGCGCCACCTTGACATCACGGGCAGGATGCACTCCGTCGCTGTCACGCCGCAGATGCGTGACGATGTGAGGAAGGGCCAGCCGATGTTCTTCCTGGACGGCAGCCGTCAGGCTTATGGCTTCACCTATGACGGGGAGGTCTATGTCGACAGACGTGTCGCCACTGCCGAGACTCCCATCCATGAGTACACCCACTTGTGGGCTGAGGTGCTGCGCCAGCGCAACCCAAAGGAATGGGAGAACATCGTCTCGCTGATGAAGGGGTGTCCGGAGCTGTGGAAGGAAGTCACTGGGCGTTACGCCCATCTGCATGATGAGAGTGACATCGCCGAAGAAGTTCTTGCCCACTATAGCGGGCAGCGGGGCTACCAGCGGCTGATGGCTGACTATGGTCACCGTCAGGACGTGACGGGCCATGCCATCCTCGACATTCTCTCGGAAGCCCTTGCAAGGCTCTGGAAGACTGTCGCCGATTTCCTGCATATCCACTATACCACCAAGGAACAGGTCGCCGACCAGGTGTTGAGTGACCTGCTGAACCGTGTTAATCCATTGGACTACAAGACAGAGGTTATTTCTGCCGGAGCGGTCCTCTCAGGCCGTATAACGGAAGATGTCGTGCGTGCCATGTCTGAGCAAGGCATACGGTTCGAGACCCTTCATTCCCTCCATAACCGTGCGGACTATCTCACCTTTGGCGAAGTCAAGGACTATGGTGGAAAGCCTTTCGTTGATGTCATCAGCCATTACCCCAATGGCAGGGCGGCCCGTCTTAGTTCACCTCTGGACAGTGAGATGCGCTACCTGAACGATGAAGTCATCAAGATGACCGTGAAGGACAACCTCATCCTGCGGCTGCCGCCCTCGGGTGCATACCGCGAGAGCCAGGAAGAACAGGTCGAAAGCGCGTATTTCAAGGAGTGGTTCGGTGACTGGCAGCATGATCCTGAGAAAGCCTCCAAGGTTGTGGATGCTGACGGGCGTCCGCTTGTCGTGGAGCATGGCACCCATGCCTCGTTCACTGAGTTTGACATCAGCCGCCTGGGTCAGAACAGCGGTGACGCCGGGCATTACGGTGCAGGCTTCTACTTCGGCACCAAGGCACCCGGATGGCTGGAAGCTCCTGTCACCATGAAGGTCTATCTTGACATGAAGCATCCATTCGAGATCGATGCTGGCATTCAGACGAATATCTATGACTATCTGAAGGAGCATTTTGATCAGCCGGCCCTGCGCAAGCTGGTGCTTACCGAGAATGGCAAGGAGCTGACCCTTGGCGACTACATTGACCATATCAAGGCTGTTGACAACCTTATCAGTGGCAATATGCCATACGTCGAGGAGCAGATGTCGAAGGATGCCGAGCTTCAGTATTATAAGCCCGATGCCCGTCTGGATGTATGGCGTGAGCATGAGCTTTCGCGCCGTACCGGCTTCATCATCCCCGGTTCCCTTCCATACGTCATAGGTGAGATAATCGGCTCCGAGAACTTCACTATAGGCTTGAAGGAAGATGGCTATGACGGTGTCATTGCCACTCACCACTATGATGATGGTCACGATTACAAGGATTACGTCGTATTCGAGCCAGGCCAGATTAAGTCCGCCACGGCCAATGTGGGACTGTTCAGCAAGAAGTCCAATGACATCCGCTATCATCTTTCAGGTGAAGAGGTATACACCACAGGAATGAAGGAAGGAACGCAGCCCAGTGTCTCTTCCCGCCATCTGACACCCCAGGACCGTGAGGCCGGAGGTGCCCTTGTTGACCATCTGGCCATGATGGGCATCACTGTCCATACCGACAATAATGAGAACCGCCGCATCCTGAAGGCTGCCCGACTAGACAACAGCGAGGCTGGCAAGGTACGTCATTTCAAGACCCAGGACGGCAATACCTATGGTTTCGCCTATAAGGGACAGCTGCACCTCGACCTGCGGAAGATTGATGCGGAGCTGCCCCTCCATGAATATGCCCACCTCTGGTGTGAGGCCCTGCGTCGCATCAATCCTGAGAACTGGAACCGTGTCGTGTCCATGCTCAGGGACGATGCCGCTTCCTGGCAGTTCGTCCGTGCCGCCTATCCTGAAATCCAAGACGCCGATGATGTCGCCGAGGAGGTCATCGCCCATTACAGCGGCCGGCGTGGCGCTGAGAAGCTGCGTGACGAGCTGGCACGGATGACCCCTCGTGATGCCAACTATGGCAGCCGTTGGGGCAATATCTTCCAGAATGTCAGCAAGGCCATCCAGGACTTCTGGAAGCATGTCGGCGACTCCCTGAACATCCAGTACGTCAGTGCCGAGGATGTCTACGACCAGATCCTCAATGACTTTGCCAAGAAGGTCAATCCCGTGGCAAAAGTTGAGAAATACCTCAAGGAGCGTGACAGGATTTATGAGCAGTGCGTCGAGGGCGGTGACCTCGACACGGCAGCGGCCATGTTCGAGGAAGCCCTTCAGGAGCATGTCGGGGGTGGTGTGACGCCATTCATGGCCGTTGACGGCTACCGTGGCAGGCTCGACCGTCTGGCGCGTGATGTCAAGGGTGGCTCTGACGATGCCATCCGTCGTGCCGCCGGCCTCATGGCACCTCTCGTCCCCGTCTATTCCGTGCTGGTGCCTGCTCCCGGCCATGAGGGCTATGCCACTGACATGCTTGCTCTTGCCAATGCCATCTCCCAAGAGACGGGTGCCCCTGTCGCCGATGTCCTGAAAGGGAATCCCAGGGAACGCCAGTATGACGTGAAGAAGGCCACCGGCAAGCCTATGGCCGCCGATGCCATGGGCATCCGCATGGAAGGCGTGTTGCCTCAGGGCTATATGCCTGTCGTCATCGACAATGTGGTGCATAGCGGTAATACCGCTGAAGCCTGTGTCAGGGCCTTGGGAAAGGGTGTCGTGCTCTCACTGGCCAGTGCCGTCAGCCAGGAGCGCCATGTATCTTCGCTGAAGAGCCTGGAGCCTGTCGTCTATGACAAGGAAGGTGTGCTCATACCCCTCAGCGAGCGTTTCAACCTGAAAAGCAGATACCTCGGCAGGGCGATGGAGTACCGTCCTCTGGACGAGGGATTGCATGTGGCCGAGCCGTTGACCATAGACATCCGCACGGGAAACAATCATAGCCCACTTGATAGCTATCTCGGTTCCAAAGCCGTCTATGACGCCGTTCTCTCCTTGTCAGGAAGCCGTGACAAGCTGGTGGCAGGCTATGAAGATCCTGACAGCGGCGACTATGTGTTTGTCGGCACCCATGCCCATGTCATGCGGTCGTATGACAAGGAACATCTTGGCAGCTTCTCGCAACATGACGGCCATGATGCCGTGTATCGTATCCACCTGTCAGATGGCAGCTTGTATCCTGTCTCTATCCTCTCTGCAAGCCTGGTCCATGACGGGTATAACCTTGCCGTCATTGGCAAGGAAAAGGTTCGGGAACTGATGGACTCGAAAGGTCATGCGACGCTTCAGAGCCTATCGCGCCCTGTCGTCCGCAGTGCCGTGCAGCTCGACCTCTTCAGGGATGCACCTGGCATGGAAGAATCTACGGAAGCTGCCGCTGTCCATGCCAGTCAGGGCAGTACTGATGACACCTCCCTCGACCTCACCGCCCTCCACCTGCGCGACCTTGCAGATGGTGAGCAGTGCTTCGTGGAACGCCGCTACCGTGAGAACGGCTTCTTCAGTTTTGTCGGTGGCGAGTCAATAGATTCCGCCGAGGATGTGGCTTTCATCTTCAGAAGTCTTGAAGACCAGAGCGTGGAGAACAGCTTCCTTGCCATGGTGAAGGACGGCAAGCCGTTGGTCATCCATCTGGGCATAGGTACCTATAATGAGGTGCCTGCTCCCATTGAGAAGGCCCTTGTTGCCTTCAATGAGCTGAAACCGGATAAGGTATGGTTCGTCCATAACCATCCCAGCGGGTCGCTGAAGGCCAGTTTCCTTGACATGAAGATGCATCAGCGCATGCAGGAGGTCTTCGGTGCTGCCGTGCAGCCGAGTATCATCATTGACACCACGTCAGGAAAATACGGGGAATACACTGATGTGTACAGTGTTGACCTTCCACTCTCGGGTAATGACGAAAGCCACATGGTATCTGTGCCTACCTTCCAGTTCGACCGCCAGGTCTTTTCCAAGGGATGGAACCCGGAGCATTCCATGATGGCATCATCGGCAGCCTCCATCGCCGGTTTTGTCAGCAGCCAACGCCTTGGTGAGCGTGACAAGCTCAGTCTTATCGTGTTTGACCAGGCACAGCATATCACGGGAAATGTCTTCATCCCTTGGAACACTACCAAGGCTATTGTCAAGGGTGGCCATGCCGGAGAGCTTGCCGGCTATGTCCACCAGATGGGCGGCAACCGCTGCATCATCTATGGCAGTGAGGACGGTGTGCGCATGACAGATACGGAAACGATGACCATGCTCTCCAAGCAGCTGAAGTCCTTCGGAGTGCGCCTTGAAGACATCATGTCCGTCAGCAGGAGTGCTTTCCAGGAAGGCATCTTCTATGCCAAGGAGGAAGACAGGGACTATAGTATGGCCGGTGAAGCCATTATCGACGAGACGGTAAGGCCCATCCTGGGGCTGGAGAACTATTCAGAGGATGAGATAGAGAAACTTGTCAGGGAATATTTCGGTTCCATGCTGGAAGGAACGGATGTTGATGTTGAGATTGTCGGAATGAAAGTCATAGGCAGCCGTATGGAAGGTACAGGAACGGCAGACAGTGATCTTGACGTTCTCCTGGAGTACAAGGGTGATTTCAGCGAGGACAGTCTCTTCAACATCCTCAATGATGCCGATGACCGCCTGTATATTGAGGGCATCCCTGTGGACATCAATCCCATTACGGAAGGCAAGAGCGGTACCATCCGCGAGTTTCTGGAGCGTAATGCGGGCTATCGGAAGGCGGAACCTGTTGATAACGATATAGCGAAGAAGACTATGAACCATGATGAGAACGACATGTATGTGGAGGCAAAAAAGTCTTCACATCGAGATTTAGACGCTACTGTCAGGCAGCTGTTGTCCCGTGATGACTTATTCCGCTATCAGATGCTTGACCGTCTGCGTGTTGACTGTAACTATTTCCTTGGTCATGGCGGAAGGTATGAGGGCAGCCTCTGGGCCGGAAATGCCAATGACCATATAGCTGTCATGAAGGAGCTGTGGAAGTCCCTTCCCGAAAAGCCGGAATGGCTGACCATGGAGCAGATTGATGCATATGCCAGCGACATGGGGGCAGGGCTGGACTCTGCCGTCGAGCATTACTCGGATGAGCAGTCTGCCATTGTTAAGGATGCCATCTGTGATTACCTTCAGGGTGTTCGTAATGACTATTACCCCCATGCGATGATGGAAAGCGCTGAAATCGACATGGCCGTCCATCATGAAGATGTGCGTTCCACCGAGGATGCGGCCCGTGTCGCCCATGAGGTCAGCGTGGAGATGCTCCTTCGTGCGGAGTCCGTGGAGCCGGGTATCGTGGAGCGATATACAGGAGAGTCCTTAGGCATGGAAGCAAGACGTATGGCTTCTGATGCCACTGCATACGCCAGTACTGTGTTGTATAACAGGGAGAATGACATGGAGCGTAAGCTGGAAGAAAAAGTGTCTGTCCTTAATATAGCCCTGAAAGCGGCACGACCATCCGACTTACGTGCCATGGGCATGAATGCTACATCGTATTCGATAGAGAAAAAGAATGACGCCCATTTCGCCCTGATAGAGCATGACGGTGATGATACCCGCTTCGCTACCAGCTGGATTTCAGCCGTGGCCGTCGAGGGACATATGGATGTCATCCTTGGTGCAATCACCGAAAATCAGCAGAAAGAAATAGCCGCTGACGAGTATATCCGTCAGGAGTTTCAGGAACATCTTGACAGCCTTCGTGACATCCTTGGCGAGGCAAGGGACATGATTGCGGACAAGATTACCATCCGTCCCGTGACGATTGAGTTGGGAGGAGAGTCCGCGACTGTTGAACAGATAGAAGAGATTAACGGCAAGTACCTTGCGGGCAACAGCCAGGACTTGCTGTCAGACCTTTGCAGCTACCGTGACGTAACGGAGCTGGCCACTGCCGTCCGTGAGGCCCAGATGGCACATCTGTTAGGCAACGGACAGATAGACTTCGTGAAGCGTACTGGCTCACCCCAGAAGTTCGTCAATGACACCCTCACGAATGAGATGGCATATATCAGGGACATCAGCTGCCATGAAGGGCGCGTCAGCATCAACGGAGCCATAGACATGGACGGAACACCCGGCTATGTTGTCGGGCTGAAGGACTTGCAGCCTGACGGCATCCGTCATCTGTTGGAGGAGGTCAGGAAGGTAGTGGAGTGGAAGCCGGAGCTGAACCTCACCACAGACCAGGCCCTGATGGTGGCCGGTGCTCATCACCTATATGATGAGGTGGAACAGGACATCAAGGGCGGCCTGGAGCCGGAGCTGGCCTTGCAGAAATACCATATCATGCCGGATGAGGAATGTCTGGCCGAGATCATTCAGATGAACGACCCTACGCAGCTGCCGCCTGTCGATGCCGTTAGGCTTCTGCTTGACAAGGCCATCCCCAATGACGGCGATGTGCTGCACCTCGACGGGAGCGGTGCCCCCATTGACCTGCAGTACCAGTCCTTCGGATGGCAGCAGCTGGACGACGTAAAGTATATCAGGCATATCGGTGACGGCTATGTCGCCGGTAACGGCGAGATGTCTATTGATGTCAGCCGTCTTGCCGCCGGCCCGGATGGCGACTATTTAGTGAAAATCATTAACGACAATATTAAACTCATGGAGGACAAAACTATGGAAGAAAAGAAACAAGAAGTGGCACAGGTGCAGCAGGAACTGCAGCCTGAGCAGAAGAAGAAAGGCTGGAATATCGACTACACGAAGTATTCCATGCCGGAGGGAGTCAGCGTCGAGAAAGCTCAGGTGTTCAAGCTGACTCGCGGTGAGAACGAAGGACGATGGGCCGTCACTGCCGTCATCGACGGGCAGCGCAAGACCCAGGTCATGTTCAAGAACGATGTGGACGCCTTCTTCGAGAAGGATGAGCAGGGACAGCTTAAGCCAACCAACCCGACTGCCGAGCAGCTGGTGGCCAAGTATTTCGCGCCGAAGGCTCAGGAGCAGGCTGCCGCTGTCCAGGAAGGACAGGAACAGCAGGTTCAGCAACCGGAGCCTGAGCAGCAGGAGGCCCAGGCCACGCAGGAGGCTGGAAAGCGAAAGGGCTGGAATATCGACTATACGAAGTATTCCATGCCGGAGGGCGTGAACGTCGAGAAAGCCCAGGTGTTCAAGATGGATCAGGGTGACAATGCCGGCAAGTATGCCATTTCTGCCGTCATCGACGGACAGCGCAAGACCCAGGTCATGTTCAAGAATGACGTCGATGCCTATTTCAGTAAAGATGAACAAGGCAACCGCAAGGCTACTGCCGAGCAGCTTGTAGCCAAGTATTTCTCTCCTAACACGCAGAAGCAGCCCATCCCCGTTAAGGAGGAACAGCAAGAGCAGCGGGCTGGGGAAAAGCAGGAGGCCGAGGCCACGCAGGATGCTGGCAAGCGGAAAGGCTGGAATATCGACTATTCCAAGTATTCCATGCCCGAGGGTGCGGTCGTTTCCAACTCCTTTGTCAAGAAGGATGACAAGAGCGGCAAGTACCGTCTCTTTGCCACCATCAACGGTGAGTTCCGCTCTGCCGACCTGTACCCCAACGACCGTCAGGCTTTCTTCGAGAAGAACGAGGCCGGTGAGCGTAAGGCCACCACGGAGCAGCTTGTGGCTAAGTATTTCTCCAAGTCCACGGCTGAGAAGATGGGGCTTGCTTCCGTGGCAGAACAGCCACGGCAAGAGACAAAGCATCTCGGTACCTATGATGTGCCCGTCTGGGCGCTGGCCGCCTTGCAGAACGGCACCGATGCCTATGATGGTCTGCAGGAGGATGAGATTTCGGAGATAGAGCATTTCCAGGAGCAGTTCGACGGCCCGCTCTCCTTCGACGTCCATATGGAAGACCGTAACGAGTTCAATCCCTCGCCCGCCTTCGGTGCTGCCTGTGAGACCGTCAAGGTCGATGTGTACACCTTCGTGGAGAAGGTGAGCCGTGCACAGGCCGAGGTGCGTGAGAACCTCGAAGAAGATAAGGTCGCCGAGGACATCAATAAGGAGCATGAGGAGAAGAAGCAAGAGGAGCAGAAGAAGGAGGGCAAGCAAGATGTGTCCGCCGGTCTGGCTCTCCAGACCGCCCTCTTGGTCGGTGCCCTCCATGCAGCCGCAGAGAAGGATGGCGTCTGGATGAACAGGCTGTGCAAGCAGGCTCCCGCTTTCATGGGCAAGGACACGAAAATCACTCCGTTCAACAGCATGGTGATGGCTTTGCACTCCGATGCCAACGGCTACAAGAGCAATCTCTATACCACCTTCGCCGCTGCCAAGAATGACGGTGTCAGCGTCCGTGGCAAGGAAAAGGGACTGCCTTATAACTGGTATGATTGGGACAAGTACGTCAACAAGTACGTCAATAATGATGTCATCGACCGAGCCGCCTACCAGGCTCTGCCGCAGGAGGAGCGTGAGCTGTACCGTGTCCAGGGCAAGAAGGAGATGAAGCCCATCTTCAATATTGACCAGACGATGCTGCCGATGGAGAAGAAGGAGGAGTACAAGACCCTCGTGGGTGCAGTTGACCAAGAGACGCAGGAAGAAATGTCGCCAGCAGAGAAGCAGGCTGCCCGTCAGGAGCGTTTTGCGGAGATGACCGAGAAATATCCCGACAGCGTCAAGCTCTTCCGCGTCGATGACGGCTATGAGATCTATGGCGAGGATGCTGAGAAGGCTGCGGATATCCTTAGCCTTCCTCTCGTC
>JAEEGL013615205.1_pt1 | contig 47397 bp, 37 predicted proteins | sample 9134231 | NCBI WGS metagenome assembly JAEEGL01 (sample SAMN16246548, study PRJNA631951) | gut metagenome | biome: gut microbiome; feature: rumen; material: fiber-attached | host: Bos | place: Iran: Karaj | collected 2018-10
ATGAAGGTCGGGGATGGTATTTTGTATATTAAACTGGAAAACAGCATTTCCTTTGATGAGAATGAATATCCGCAAGGCGAAAGTGATAAATAAATTTTTTTCAGCGGAAAGTAAAAAAGAAAGATAAGAGAACAGGGAAAGAATAGATATGAAACTGATCAAGAAGTTATGGGACTGGGCCTGGGGCGTGTACTATGCCAAACGGGAAGTCTGGGATTATCTGATATTCGGCGTATTGGCAACAATCCTTAACTTTGTACTGCTATTTGCCTTTGGGGCCATGGGTATGGCAACCTGGTTAGCGAACCTTTTGGCCAACGCCCTTTGTATCCTGTTTGCCTATGTGACCAATCACATCTGGGTGTTCCACAGCCACGCCAAGGGAGCAGAGCTTTGGCAGGAATTCGTTAAGTTTGTCAGCTGCCGTATCGGCACCATGATCATGGATGAAGCAGTGGTCGTTCTGGGCGCTGATGTGATCGGCCCCCGTGTAGGACTTGCGGATAACAGTATCTGGCTGTTTTTCGTAAAGCTGTTTGCTCAGGTACTGGTAGTTGTGGGCAATTATGTGTTCAGCAAGCTGTTTATTTTCAAGAATAAAGAGGGAAAATCATCTGCAGAAGATGTATCAGCAGATGCTGCACCCTCGGAGGAATCAAAAGCATGACACAAGGTGTAAAAGAGGGAACCTTATCGGTGATCCTGCCCGCCTTTAACGAGCAGGAAAATATCCCCAGAACCGCAAAAAGATTAAAAGAGATCCTGACAGGGGCGGGAATTCCCTATGAACTGGTCTTTGTAAGCGATGGCTCCAAGGATCATACCTATGAAGAGATCGAAAAAGCAAAGGCCATAGATCCCAATGTCCGCGGTGCTGAGTTTAGCCGGAACTTCGGAAAAGAAGCTGCTATCTTTGCAGGGCTGGAATTAGCCAAGGGAGATTGCTGTATCGTTATGGACTGCGACCTCCAGCATCCGCCGGAGATCATCCCCGAAATGTACCGCTTGTGGCAGGAAGGCTACGAAGTGGTAGAAGGGGTAAAGGACGACCGGGGAAAAGAGAGCCTGTTTCACCGGGCTGCCGCCGGGGCCTTTTATGGCATCATGAGTAAGCTCATGAAGATGAACATGAAGGATACCTCCGACTATAAGCTGTTAGACGGTAAGGTAGTGGATGTGCTCCTTGGCCTTACCGAGCGCAATACCTTCTTCAGGGCCCTCAGCTTCTGGGTAGGCTTTAAGTCTACAACCATTTCCTACGAAGTAGCTGAGCGGGAATTCGGTAAGAGCAAGTGGAACTACCGCTCCCTGATCCGGTATGCCATCAACAACGTGACCAGCTTCAGTACCGCGCCCCTGCAGATGATCACCGGAGCCGGTATCGTCGCCATCATCTTAAGCTTCATCCTGGCCGTACAGACCCTGGTACGTTTCTTTATGGGAGACGCCGTAGAGGGATTTACCACCGTTATTTTGTTACTGCTGTTAATTGGTGGGTTTTTGATGGTAAGTCTCGGTGTCATCGGACACTACATTGCCCGCATTTACGAAGAAGTGAAGGGACGCCCTCGTTATATCATTCGAAAGACGACAGAAGACAAATAAATGAGTGAAAATAAACCCAAGACAAGAATGGTGAATATGGAGGTGCTTCGGATCCTGGCCATGGCCATGGTGGTGTCCCTGCACTATCTGGCAAAGGGCGAGATCCTGCCGAAGCTGTCCGTAAATCCGCTGGGAGCAGTGGGGCATACGGCATGGTTCCTGGAGACGCTGTCTATCTGCGCCGTTAACACCTATGTGCTGATCAGCGCATACTTTCTGGTAAACACCGGTTTTCGCTGCAAGCGGGTACTTAGCCTGATCTGTCAGGTGCTGTTTTATACTATTCTTACCCCTGTGGTCTTATCGGCTCTTGGCTTTGTTTCTTTCGGAAACTTTACCACCTACGCTTTTCTCCAGAATATCCTGCCGGTACAGATGTTGCAGTACTGGTTCGTATCCGCCTATGTGCTGCTGTTCCTTTTTTCGCCGGTATTAAATGCGGCGGTCCATGCCATGAATAAGGTGCAGCTCCTGGCTGTGATCATTATCCTCCTCATCATGGAGTCTGTCCTTAAGACGCTCCTGCCGGTACGGCTGGAACTGGACAATTTAGGCTACGATGCCCTGTGGTTCATGGTGGTATATCTGATCGCTGCCTATATCCGCCTCTATGGGATCTCCTTTCTGGACCATCGGGGACGGGGTTTTTGGTTCTATTTCGCCGGCCTTGCCGTTATGTATGGTATGACCATGGCCCTTCGACAGGTATACCTGAAAACCGGAAGTCTGGAATACTTTATGGAGGCTGCCTACGGCTATAACCATCTGTTAAATATCTTCTGTGCTGTCAGCCTGTTTTATGGTTTCCTTAGTCTGAGAAATCCTGACGGAAAAAATGAGACTGGTTTGCAGAAACTGATCCTTCTGATCTCCCCCTGCACCTTTGGGATCTACCTGCTCCATGAGCAGAATCAGATGCGCTATCTCTGGCAGTTCTGGCTGGGGGCAGATAAGTGTACTACTGCCCTGTCCTTACTGGGCCACTGGATCCTGGCGATCCTGGCTGTCATGGCGGTTGGAACTTTGATCGATCTGATCCGAAGAGGGATCTTTTCCTTATGCGGGAAGGTGATCGCTAAGACACCTCTTCCCAATCTTTTATGGAAAGTAGACAATCTGGTGAATGGAAGAGCGTAAACCGTTTTTAAGAGAAAACTGGATAACGATCCTGAGCATAGCTCTGTTACTGTTATATCCCCTTCGTCATATCTGCTATGGCGCGGAGTTTACGGATACGGGCTATAGCCTGGGTAATTACCGCTTCTATGAGAACCTGGACGGTATGTGGATCTTTGCCACCTATCTGGCCAATGCCCTGGGAGCCTTTTTTATGAAGCTTCCCTTCGGGCAGTATATGATGGGCATGAACGTCTATACCGGTCTGGTGGCAGGGGTAACGGCCCTGTTATCCTGGCTGTTTTTTGTAAATGTGGTAAAGCTTCCCAGGATCCTTTCTCTATTTGGCGAGATCCTGGCCTTAAGCCTTTGCTGGTGTCCTACGGCTATTTTGTATAACTATCTGACCTATCTGTTCTTTACCCAGGGCATGATCTTCCTGTATCTGGGACTTACCTGCGGAGGGGATACCGATACACCCGGAACAGATAAAAAGAGCAGGACATATCTCTTTGTAGCAGGGCTTTTTCTTGGGGCCAACGTCCTGGTGCGCTTTCCGAACCTTTCGGAGGCGGCCCTTATCCTGGCGGTGTGGTTTGCCTGTCTTCATGGAAAATTAAAAGTCCGCGGCTATATTACTTCAACTTTGTGGTGTATCTTCGGCTATGTGGTAGCTGCCCTGGCGATCCTTGGATCCATCGTGGTGCGATACGGATTAAATGCCTATATCACTGGTATTCAGGATCTGTTTGCCATGCAGGGGGATGCCCCGGATTATACCCTGTATTCCATGGTATTAACGGTGCTGCTGGATTATAAGACCAGTAGCCGTTGGCTGTTTTTATTCCTGGGCCTTGCAATCGTAAGCGGCCTTGTGGGATTCTTTTTGAGAAAGACCGATGCGGGACAAAGAAAAGTGCTGGATCAGCGCCTTACCCTTGCACAGCTCCTTTCCCTGCTTTGCGGTATCCTGCTTACTCTTTGCGGCGCCGCAGTGTTATACAAACTGTGGGTATTTAACATTCGCTACTACACGCTGGAATCCATGTTCCAGTGGGTGGCGGTTTTCCTGCTCATATCCATCATCGCCCTGCTTGTCAACTGGCTAAGACCCGGCGCATCCGGAAAGGATAAGATCTTTTCCTTCATGCTCCTGATCCTGATCGGGGTTACGCCCCTTGGTAGCAACAACCACTTATATCCCAACATGAACAACATGTTCCTGGTGTACCCGTACGTGTTGTATCTGCTGGGAAAGTTTATCCGGTTTATATACGGGAAATATAAGGATACGGGCTTTTGTGCCGTACTTGTTACCTTCCTTGTGATCATGAGTATTCAGGTTCTGGGATTTGGCTTTGTTTTCGTCTTTCGGGACGGCATGAGCGGGCAAAAGCGGGATACGCGGATCACCGGCAATCAGACCCTTACGGGGATGATCACCAATGAGGAAAATGCGACTGCCCTTAAAGAGATCAGCGAATTTGTAGCAGATAACGGCTATACAGGCCGTAAGATCCTGCTTTACGGCCAGATTCCGGCTCTTAGCTACTATCTGGGCATGGAACCTGCCATATCCACCAGCTGGCCGGACCTTCGAAGCTATTCTTATGACAAGATGGAGCAGGAGATGGAGAGCCTTGGGGATGCGGACTGTCTGATCCTCTTTAGCAGCGGCCTTCAGGGGTACCTGGAAGGGGATACAGAAACTATGAAAAACGGGGATGTACGGGCAGAAACATACGATGCAGACCCTAAGTTAAACTTGCTTACAAACCGCATAGAGACGTATAATTACAGAATAGTGTTCCGTAATAAAAAGTTCGTTTTATATGCGTTTGATGAATAGAAAAACTCTTTGAGAAAGGTGCAAAGAGGAGGAGTTATATGATCAATTTTAATGTACCGCCTTATACCGGCAAAGAAATGGATTATATCCGTCAGGCTGTGGAGAATCAGAAGATCTGCGGCGACGGTGAATTTACCAAAAAGTGTAATGCATGGATCGAGGAAAAGACCGGCACGACCAAAGCGCTACTGACCACTTCCTGCACCCATGCAACGGAGTTAGCGGCCCTGCTTGCAGGCATCAAAGAAGGGGATGAGGTGATCATGCCCTCTTATACCTTCTGCTCCACCGCAGATGCCTTTGCACTTCGAGGTGCTGTTCCCGTATTTGTGGATATCCGACCGGATACCATGAACCTGGATGAGAAGCTGATCGAGGATGCCATTACCCCTAAGACCAAAGCCATCGTTCCGGTACACTACGCCGGCGTAGCCTGCGAGATGGATACCATTATGGATATCGCAAAGCGTCATAACCTGGTAGTCATCGAGGATGCTGCCCAGGGCATTATGAGTACCTATAAGGGAAAAGCCCTCGGTACCATCGGTGATTTTGGCTGTTTCTCCTTCCATGAGACCAAGAACTTCAGCATGGGAGAAGGCGGAGCCCTTCTGATCCAGCATGAAAAAGACATTGAAGAAGCAGAGATCCTCCGGGAAAAGGGAACCAACCGCAGCAAGTTTTTCCGGGGACAGATCGATAAATACACCTGGGTCAATTACGGTTCTTCCTATCTGCCCAGCGATATGAATGCAGCATATCTGTATGCACAGTTGGAACTGGCAGATACCATTACGGCGGATCGTATGGGTACCTGGAATCACTATTATGACCGTTTATCCCATCTTCAGGAGGAAGGCAAGCTGGTACTTCCCACGATCCCTGCAGAGTGTGAGCACAATGCCCACATGTTCTATGTGAAGACAAAGGATCTGGATACCAGGACCAAATTTATCAGCTTCTTAAAGAGCAAGGAGATCCTGTCCGTATTCCATTACATCCCCTTACATTCTGCTCCTGCAGGCCTTAAGTACGGCAGATTCCACGGGGAAGATAAGTATACTACCGCAGAAAGCGAGCGCCTTGCGCGTCTCCCTCTCTACTACGGATTAAAGCCGGAACAGGTGGATTACATCTGCGATCAGGTGGAGGCATTCTTTCAGTGAAAGAACAGATCTATTTAAGACCCATGACAGTGGAAGATACTGACCGGATCGTTGCCTGGAGAAATAACCCAAGGGTCCGTCATAACTTTATCTATCAGGAATTGTTTACGCCCGAGACTCATTTAAACTGGATCCGTACCCAGGTAGATACGGGGAAAGTGGTGCAGTTCATCATCTGTGAAAAAGACTCAGACCGCCCGGTGGGTAGCGTCTATTTCCGGGATATTTCCAAGGAGCACCACAAAGCGGAGTATGGGATCTTCATCGGTGAAGATGATGCCGTGGGAAAGGGCTACGGCTCGGAAGCCTGTAAAAAGGCCTGTGCCTATGCATTTACTACGCTTAAGCTTCATAAGATCATCCTCCGCGTCTATGCGGATAACCGCGCAGCCATTGCCAGCTATGAAAAAGCAGGCTTTGAGCGGGAAGCGTACCTTCGGGATGAAGTGTTCACCCAGGGCGCTTATCACGATATTATTTTAATGGGCCTGTTAGAAAACGGGCACTCATAAGGAAAAACAACGTGAAAAAGATCAGTTTTTGCATTCCCTGCTATCGTTCCAGCCAGACCATCGGGAAGGTGGTAGATGAGATCAATGCCACTATGAAGGATCTCCCCTATGCTTATGAGATCATTCTGGTAAATGATGCCTCTTCGGATAACACCTTTGAGGTGATCACGGACCTTACGAAAAAGCAGGACAACATCATAGGCATCAATTTAGCCCGCAATTTCGGACAGCATGCAGCCCTTATGGCCGGCTTCCACTATTGCACCGGAGATGCCACCATCTGTCTGGATGACGATGGACAGACGCCTGCGTCGGAAGCCCCCAAGCTGATCGATAAACTCTTAGAAGGCTATGATGTGGTATACGCAAAATATGAACATAAGAAGCATTCCCTGTTCCGCAATTTCGGAACGGCTATGAATGAGAGCATGACCCACGTGATGCTGGGTAAGCCCAAGGAACTGTACGTCAGCAGTTACTTTATCGCAAGAAGCTTTGTGGTAAAGGAAATGCTCCGGTATGAGAATTCCTTCCCCTATGTCATCGGACTGGTGCTTCGAACCACCAAACGGATCGCTAATGTCAATGTGGATCACAGAGCGAGGGAAATCGGCACCAGCGGCTATACTTTAAGTAAGCTCCTTGGCCTTTGGTTTAACGGTTTTACCGCTTTTTCCGTAAAGCCTCTTCGGATCGCAACCTTCATGGGCTGCACTCTGGCAGGCCTGGGCTTTCTCTACGGTATCTATACCGTCATCAAGAAACTGTTCATCAATCCCAACGTGCCCATGGGCTTTAGTTCCATGATGGCGGCCATCGTATTTATCGGCGGTATGGTCATGGTGATGCTGGGAATGATCGGCGAATACATCGGTCGTATGTATATCAGCATGAACAACGCTCCGCAGTATGTCATCCGTGACATCGTGGAAAGCGAAGGCATGCATCAAATACAGGATACAACGCGGGAATGATATGGCAAAAGTAGTTCAGGTAACGGGGAAAAGCGTTTTCTTCTGGAACGGGGTCCGAAAAGGACTGACGATCCTTCTGTTTTTGCAGATTGCCTTCGGCTTTGGCTGGATCTGTCTGCATATGGGCACCTTGCCGGATTTTGCGGAAAGTGACGGGATCATTGAATCCGCCACCCATTTTAAGATCAACGAATATCAGGGGATCCTCTATGTGGGCCTTTGCACCATTTTGTGGCAACTGGGGCGCTTTTTGCCCATTCCCTGGTACAGTGTGTTATATCTTCTTCAGTTAATCTTTTCTTTTTCCTCGATCTATTATTTTTTGTGGGCTTTAGCCGGAAAGAAGTATGGCAGGAATATCAGCAGACGTTCCTTCCGGATCTTCTTTATTTTGTTTTTAATGACCATTCCGGGCGTATTGCAGTGCCAACTGGCGGTGCTTCCCTACTCCTTATCCCTGTCTCTTTTAATGACCCTTGGAGGGCTGTTATTAGAGCGGCGTAATGCGATCTTACTTGCCAGCTGTTGTTTACTGGGCGGTCTTACCAGACCGGGGAACCTGATCCTGTTTTGTGTTTTTTACGGTATCAGCGTGGTCTATTTCTTTTTCCATGACAGGGACCGGGAAGATATAAAGATGCGGCTCTTGCACATGGGGATCCGTTTCCTGGCAGTGGGGATCATTCTGGTTTTATCCTTTGGTATCATGCTGGCTGTTCGGACAGAGGATGACGGACTGATGCAAAATACGGTGTCCGGAACTCTTTTATCCCGTTTTGCATGGCCCAATTTCAGTCAGACCTACTTTTTCATGCCCCAGGAGCTGAAAGAGGTAGTCACCGAGGATATGATCAATGCCACCAAATACCGGGCGGATGACGTCTATACGGTGGTGGGACCTGCTATTGAGCAGGCGTTTGGAAGAGAGCAGGCGGCAGATTACTACAGACTCCTTGCCCGCTTGGCCCTTACATGTAATACCAAGGAGGTGCTGCGGGAATGGGGGAGCGATTTGTTAGCCTACCTGTTTTTGCCGGTCAGTGAGATGCCCATTACCTATCATGTCAGCCACCGGGCTTACGGGTATCTGCTTGGTCAGTTCCTTGGAACCGGGCAGATGCACACGCCCATGGGGCAGTTTTCCTACCTTTTGTCCTTATGGTATGTGCGCTATTCCAAGGCCCTTCTTATCGCTATCCTGATCCTGGCCCTTGCCAATGCGGGAATGAAGCTTCACCGGGGGCAGGTGGTAAGGCGCCATGAAGGCAGAAACCTAAACCGGTTTTTTATATTGGTGATGCTGCTTGTTGTAATATCCGCAGCTACCACTTCCCATATGCCGGTAAACGGCATGTATGCCCAGTCGGTGTATATCTTCTGGTACAGCTTGCTGCTGCATTGTATCTATCACCAGGGCGGAGATGATTTCCTGCTGGAAAGTAAGGCAGGAAGATAATTTGGAAAATACAGAAAGGAGTACGAGCGTTATGGAGCATAAAAAGATCGCGTGGAAAGCAATATTGCCCTATTTATGCCTATCTCTGTGCCTGCTGGTACTTCTTTTTCTGAATGCTTTTTATCTGGATCACTGGCTGGACTCCGATATGGCAGCGGAAATGATCTTTTCCAAACTGATCGCAGAGCAGGGCAGATGGATCGCTCCCACGGGCTGGTTTTATTCCACGGAGTTTCGGATCCTGTACACCCAGCTGTTTATGGCGCCTCTTTTCCATCTGTCGGATAATTGGCACTTGATTCGTCTGATCACTAATTTCCTGACCTATGGGCTGCTTTTGGCATCCTATTTTTATCTCATGAAACAGACCCGGGCAGAGAAACATGCGAAGGTCTGGGGAGCAGTCCTTTTGCTGCTTCCTTTTTCGGAAACCATGATGCTCCACATGCACATGGGTAACACCTACCTGTTTCATGTGATCCTGATCTTTTTCGCTTTGGGACTGTTTCTTTCGCTGTATGAGGATGGGAAAGCCGGCAGATCCGGAGTTTCCTGCATTGTGAAAGGCGTGATTCTTGCTGTCTTATCCCTGATTCTGGGCATGAGCGGCGTCCGATATTTTATGAGCTATTTTGCACCGCTCCTCATAGCGCTGTTTATCCTGTGGCTTCGAAGTGAGGGAGTATCCGGCTGGAAGAAACTGCACCTTGGGGAAGAGATGCAGGAAAAAGAACTGCTTTTAAAGTCTTTCCAGGAAGAAAGCCTTGGAAAAGCCTTTGTTATGGCGGTTATTATTTCGCTGATCGCCCTGATCGGATATGTCATCAACGGCAAAGTGATCCGGAAACTGTACTTTTTCCAGACCTATGATTCCACGGATTTTGTGGATGTGTATGAAGGAAACTTTTTGGAGCGTTTGCAGGATACCTTTGGGTCTTTGCTGATGCTCTTTGGCTATATTCCGGGGAAAAGCGTGCTGTCTCTTCGGGGGATCATCACCTTGTGTGCCCTGGCAGCCATTGTGGTGGTATTCATGATCTTCCTTCGGGTGAGAAAAAATGTATGGGAAGAAAAGAGTAAGGAGCGACTGCTGATCACCTTTGCATCCACTGCCTTTTTGATCAGCGCCTTTACCCTACTGTTTACCACTTCCACCAATGTACCCCGGTATTTTATTCCGTCGGTGATCTTCTTTGCACCGGCATTTGCTTTGTACTTATCGAGAGAAAATCATCTGATGCACCGGAGAGTAAGCATCCTTCTTATGGTGCTTTGCTTTGGCCTTTTAACCTTAAAGGCGGACGCTTCCATGGTCAGCACGGATAAAAATGCGGATAGAAGAGTGGTTACGAAATGGCTTACCGACAACGGTTATACCTTCGGCTATGCCACCTACTGGAATGCTAATATTACCCAGGAACTGAGTAATGGGCAGATCCGGGTAGCCAATATCCTGGATCCGGAATCCATGGGATTCTTCAAGTGGTCCAGCGAGGAAGCCTATTATCTGCCTGCAGGCGATGAGGGTTCCAAAGTACCTGCCGGGAAGGTGTTCTTACTGCTGACCACCGATCAGGAGCGGACCTATCGACAGGCGCCTGCCATCAAAAACGGCGAAAAGGCATACGTGGATGATGCCTTTGCGGTTTACAGTTATGAGAGTGCAGAAGAACTGCTCCAATATCAGGTGCAGTGAAAAGAGAAATAAAAAGATTTGAATACTAAGAAAAACATCGTAAAAAGAATAACGGCGTTAGGACTGATCCTGCTCCTTTTGCTGGCAGCCTTTTTGGGACGACTTCTGTTTTTGGAACATCAGAAAAATACACTGATCCAGAAGGCAGCAGAAGGCCGCGCTGACCTTGGAGTCGTGGTATTTGGAGACAGCATCTGGGATCTAAGCCGTGGAGATAACGGGATTGCGGATCTGGTGCAGGAAGGGATGGGCCAAAACATCCGCCTGTATAACTTAAGCATCCGGGGAACCCGGGCTACAGAGGATGAAACCGCAGAGCCTTCCGGCACCAATCTGATGGACGTGCTGGATATGGTGGAAGACCATACCAATACCATTCCAAAAACCTATGAAGCATCTGCGGAGCTGGATGCCCTGTATGCGGATACGCCTTTTATCCGCTATGCCATCATTGCCTACGGATTAAACGATTATTTCCTTGGGGTCCGGATGGAGAATCCCCTGAACGGATTTGACCTTGAAACCTACGGAGGAGCTCTTCGAAGGGCTATCGAAAGGGTATACGGCCTGTTTCCGGGCGTGACCATCATCCTCATGGGCCCTACCTACTGCGTGGGCTATCAGAACGGGGGGATCGTCAGTGAATCCGACACCTTCAGTTACGGCGGCGGAACGGTTCCGCAGTATGATCAGGTGGCAGCGAAAGTCGCCGCCCAATATGGTATACTGTTTGTGGACAATTACGCCGATCTGGGGATAAAAAAGAGTAACTCCGCAAAATATCTGGCGGACGGAACCCACCTGACCTTAGAAGGGCGGGAAAAATACGCGGACAACCTGCTGTACCGGCTTGCGGAGTTTGAACAGTAACGCAAAACCATTTATAAGAAAGAGAATCACATGGATAAAATCGCAGTCATCATTCCCTGCTATAACGAAGAACAGACCATAGAAAAGGTCATTCAGGATGCCAGAAAGGCCCTTCCGGAAGCCGTGATCTACGTATACGATAACAATTCCACGGACCGTACTGTGGAGATCGCCGAGAAAAACGGTGCCATTGTGCGCCATGAATATAAACAGGGTAAGGGCAATGTCATCCGGACCATGTTCCGGGAGATCGATGCCAAATGTTATGTCATGACCGACGGGGATGATACCTATCCCATGGAATCCGCCCCGGAAATGGTGGACCGGGTGCTTAATCACAAGGCAGACATGGTGGTTGGGGATCGCTTATCCTCCACCTATTTTCAGGAAAATAAGAGACCTTTTCATAATTTTGGAAACAGCTTGGTGCGGGGCACCATCAACAAGCTGTTCCAGTGTGATATCAAGGATATCATGACGGGATTTCGGGCCTTCAGCTTCACCTTTGCCAAGAGCTTTCCCATTATGAGCAAGGGATTTGAAATCGAAACGGAGATGACCATCCATGCGGTCCGCAACAACATGTCCATTGAAAACGTGATCGTGGACTACCGGGACCGTCCTCAGGGAAGTGAATCCAAGTTAAACACCTATGCAGACGGCATGCGGGTACTGCGGACCATCTTCCGACTTTTCAGAGACTACAGACCCCTTGGCTTTTTCTCGATTTTTGCATTTATCCTGGCGGTACTGTCTATCGTTTTCGTGGTACCGGTATTTGTCGATTACTGGAGAACCGGACTGGTTGCCCGTTTCCCTACCCTGATCGTCAGCGGATTTGTCATGATCGCCGCGCTGCAGTCCTTCTTTACGGGACTGATCCTTAACAACATTGCGGTGAAGGAACGCAGAGATTTTGAACACTACCTGAAACAGGTAGATAAGATGGAGAAAGATCTCAGTCAGAAGTGATGACTTTTTTTAAGAAACAAAAACTGAATCTGTTGTTGCTCGCGCTGATCTGTGTCATATCCTGCTTTTTTATCAGCCAAAAAGAAGGTTACCACATGGATGAGCTCCTTAGCTTTGAACTGGCCAATGCGGATTTTACTCCCTGGATCGTTCCGACCCAGCCGGTGGGACGCCTGGAAAAGTTCTTAACGGAGCAGGTCTACGGAGATACCTTCTTTGAAACCGCAGGAAACTTCTTCTCCGTTGTAGGGGATGTCCTCAAAAACGGTAAAAGTGCGGTAATCTTCCAGACCAGGGCGGACGTTTATGATGAGCCCACATGGATCACAGGGCAGCAATTTAAGGACTACATCACAGTAAACGGACAGGATGCGTTTCATTATCCTTCCGTCTATTTTAATGTTAAGGACGATAATCATCCGCCCCTGCATTTCATGATGATCCATACCATGAGCTCCATCTTCCGGGGAGTGGTAAATCCCTGGCTGGGGTGCCTGGTAAATCTGTTCTTTATCCTGGGGACCTGCACTTTGATGATCCGCATGGGAAAAGGGCACTTTGACAGTGAAAATCTGGGAAGAGGAATGGCGATCCTCTACGCCCTTAGCCTTGGAGGCATGGCGACCCTCCTTTTGATCCGTATGTATGCCATGCTGACCTTCTGGTGCGTGGCAGCCCTGTACCTGCACTTAAACAAATTAAAAAACGGGGATTTTACAAAGCATAACAAGCTGTTAATTTTCGTTACGGTCTGCGGCTTTCTGACCCAGTATTTCTTCCTGCTGATCATGCTGCCTTTGTTTGGCGTAACCGTGTGGAAGATCTTCCGTGATAAGAAAAACCTGCTATGTTATCTGCGCTCCATGGTGCTTTCCGGAATATGGGGACTGGTTCTCTATCCCTTTGCGGTAGATGACGTTTTAAACAGCGGACGTGGACAGGAATCCCTGGAAAATCTGACGGGAGGCTTCTCCGGATCTTTGGAGCGGATGCGCGCGTTCTTTTCCATCTGGAGCGAGAGGATGTTTGGAGAGATCGCCGGGATACCGGTGATCCTGATCCTGGGAGTGATCGCAATGTATCTGCTGGTTTCCCGCAGACGGACTTTGAACGCTATCGGAGAATCGGTTTTTTCGAAGAAGGCAGATGTTTTGGCATTCATAGCGATCCCGCTGGTATTCTATATCCTGGTGGTGACCCGTATCGCACCCTTTTATGAGGACCGTTACATGATGCCGGCCTTTGCCTTTATGGCCATGCTCTTAGGCATCCTGTTTTATCGGACTTTGCAGATGCTGTTACCGGACAATCCCCTGCGGGAAAAGTTGTATATCGGTTTTTGCCTGCTCCTTACCATCCCGTTTTTGCTGATCGGGGAGCCCAATTATCTGTTCCGCGGGTATTCCCAGCAGCAGCAGATCGCCAAGGACCATGGGGGCGCGGTCTGTGTCTGTGTTTATGACGGCTTAAGCTACTACCGGAATCTGACGGAATTTACAGAGTATGAAAAGACCCTTCTTACCACCATGGAGGAATTGTCGGATCGGGACTACGATCCGGTACTGGCGGAAGCAGAAGAGATCCTGTTAATGACCGGCAGAGGTGTGGATACGGACAGTGCGCTATCTGCACTTGAGGTCTATGGGTTTTCTTCGTACGAGACGGAGCTGGAAGAGGGAATCTTCGGCGACCGAATTTTGCTCCTGAGAAAGCAGACATCCTGAATTTACGGAAGGAATAACAGCAATTGAAATTTGTGATCTTTGGCTTGTTAGGGCTTCTGGTTCCCTTTTTCATGGGACAGATCCCTGCATATTGCCTTACGAAACATACGAATAATGATGACCATCCGGGACCTGTCTGGATGCTGATCACCGGATACATGATAAGCTTTGGCTTTTTCCAGCTACTTGCGGTACCCATGATCTTAAAGGGACAGAAATTCAGCAGGTTATCCATCTGCTTCCTGATCCTGTCTCTGCTGATCGCAGCAGCAGGAGTTGTTTGCGGGATCCTTACGATCAGAAAGGGTAAGGGATCTGCAGGTGGAGCCCTGAGCCGGATAAGCGATATGATTTTGGGACAATCTACCGGGAAAAAGAGTATCCGCCTGCTGACCATCCTTTTCTGGATCAGCTTTGCACTGCTTCTTTTATTCCAGCTGTATCAAAGCTATCATCTGGCTTACAGCGACGGAGACGATGCCTTTTATCTGCCGGTTTCCGTAACCGCGCTGGAAGCGGATTCCATGTATCTGTCCAATCCTTACACCGGCAATACCCAGGTGCTGGATACGAGACACTGCCTGGGACCTTTCCCGATTTATCTGGCATACCTTGCCCGGTATGTCGGGGTGAATGCAACGGTCATGGCCCAGAGCATGCTGCCGGTGATCCTCATCGTGTTAACCTACTGTGTATATCTGGAGATCGGAAAAGCACTGAAGCTCTCCAGTTGGAAGCTGCCTCTATACATGGTCTTTGTTTCCATCCTGCAGATCTTTGGCAATTATTCCATCTATACGGGTTCCACCTTTTTACTGACCCGTTCCCGCCAGGGAAAGGAAGCACTGGCCAATCTGATCCTGCCCATGATGTTTTATCTGCTCCTTAAGCTGGGAGAAAAACATCAGAAACAGGAAAAAGAAGGTAACCTGGTTTACTACCTGCTGTTAGTCTTTACCGGCCTTGGGGCCTGCCTGTGCAGTACCATGGGATCCTTTTTGTTTGTGCTGCCGGTTGCCCTGACGGCGCTCCTTTTTGCCATCCTGTATAAGAAGCCGGCACTCCTGGTTTCCTACGCCCTGTGCTGTATCCCGGCAGGATGTTATGCACTGCTTTATCTGTTCGTGAGGTAATGATCGGATTTATGGAAATGGTATTTACGTTATTTCGGGAATATTGGGGAGATCTGCTCCCGCTCATGGTATATGCGATAGCATTCGTATTTCTCTTTGTCACCGAAAAAGAAAAGAATAAACGGATCCTGCTTTTATATCTGACGGCAGTGGTTCTGGTACTGTTTTTCTTCCCCCTGTTTGCGAAGGTGATCATCGATGTTATGGAGGATGAGATCTACTACCGGATCCTTTGGATCCTGCCGGTAACGGTAACCGTAGCCTACGCAGGAGTGCGTCTGGTACAGATGTGTAAGCCTCTCTGGGGGAAAGCAATCGCAGTGGTACTGTTACTGGTAACCCTTGCGGGATGCGGAGACTATGTGTACGATAACCCGTATTTCAGTGTTGCCACCAACCGCTTCCACCTGCCGGACGAAGTCATCGTGATCTGCGACAGTATCTCCGTCCCGGGACGGGAAGTGCGGGCGGTCTTTCCTTCCAATCTGCTAAGCTACGTGCGGGAATATACCGCGGCCGTGTGCATGCCCTACGGAAGAGAAGCGGTGGTAGAGCGTTGGAACTTTGATATCCCGCTGTTTGATGCCATGGAAGAAGAGACTATCGATGCGGCAAAGCTGGGAACCCTGGCCTACGAGGCCCAGTGCCACTACATCATCTTAAACAGCGCAAAGCCCATAAACGGAGACCTGGCGGATTATACCTACCGAAAGGTAAACTCTGTGGGTGTCTATGACATTTATTTAAGCGACGATGCCTACTTAGGCTATGACTATAACCACGAAGGCTTTTGATCCATGAAAGAAAAATCCCGTTTTATCTTAAATATCCTGTTTATGCAGGTGGTGGTGATCATCTATACGGTATCCACGGTGATCGCCAAGTTTGCTTCCGGTGCGAAGCTGTTATCCCTGCGTTTTTTGCTGTTTTACGGCCTGGAGATCTTAGGCCTTGGCGTATATGCCATCCTCTGGCAGCAGGTGATCAAGCGTAATCCCCTGTCGGTTGCCTATGCCAACCGTGCCATGACCCTTCTCTGGTCCATGATCTGGGCAGTAGTGATCTTCCATGAACAGGTGACGATCTCCAATATCTGCGGCGTCCTCCTGGTAATGGCAGGAACGTTCCTGATCAATACCGAGCCCGTTGAGAAGAAAGGTACATCGTCCCGGATATCCGAAAACGAAGGAAACGACGGAGAAGAAGGGAGGGAACGCGTATGAACTACATCGCCCTCTACATTCTCTCAGTAACCGTAGCGTCCCTATCCCAGATCCTTCTTAAGAAAAGCGCCTTAAAACAGCACGACAGCTTTCTGAAGGAATACTTAAATCCCTATGTGATCATCGGCTACGGCATGCTCTTCGGGTCCATGCTCCTTACGATCCTTGCTTACCGGGGACTAAACTACAAATACGGCCCGGTGATCGAATCCCTGGGCTATGTGCTGGTGCTTTTGTTGTCCCGGCTGTTCTTTTCGGAAAAGATCAGCAAGCGAAAGCTGATGGGAGTGGGTCTGATCCTGGCGGGGATCGTTGTTTTTTACCTTGGGGCATGAAAATCTTAGGAGTAAAAAGACCAGGTTAAGAATTGTTGAAGATTTGTTTCATTCCGTGGACAGCCCCTTTCCCGGATAGTACAATAACCACGCAACAACGGATTGGAATAACAGGAAAATCAATGAAAGATAAGAAGAATCATAACGAACAGGAAGAGATCCTGTTGGAAGAAGAAATTGAGATCGATGAAAACGGTGCACCCGGTGAAGTATACGAAGAGGTATTAACGGAAGAGGAAGCAAAGGCCTATGAAAAAAAGGCGGGAAAAAAGAAGAAAAAGCTAACCCTTCACCAATACCTGCTGATCGCCATTATCAGTGTGTTTGTCCTAAGCGTACTGACCCTCTTCATCTGGAATCTGGGTAGCCGCTATATAGCAACCACTGCGGAAGAGCAGGCAGAATTTGATACGGAAAAAATGGATTACATGGTCACCGTGGATCTGGACGAAGTGGAAGGCTACGCGGATGACGGCGTTCGTACCGTTCTTTGCCTTGGAAATGCTCCCTTTGCCGATGATTACGGAACGGAAGATAACCTGTGCAGCATTATCCAGGACATGGCAAAGGAAAATACGGTGATCTTAAATGCTTCCATTGCGGATTCCACCATGGGCGTGGAAAATCTGATCCCTACAAGAGAGTATCCCAAGGACGCCTTAAGCCTTTACTACCTGACCCAGTATTTCGCTCTGGGGAGCAAAGAAGCGGTGGAAGTGGCCGAGATCAACATGGGTGGCTTTAGCGCCGACCAGAAGGCGGCCATCAAGGTATTGGATAACCTGGATATGACCAAGGTGGACGTGATCGCCATTTTCTACGATGCAACGGATTACATGGAGGGGCGATACGCCAGCATGCCCAATCCGGAGGACCTGACCACCTATGTAGGCGCCATGAGTGCTTCCATCAATATCATTCAGGAGTATTACCCCTGGGTACGCATCATCATGATGTCTCCCACCTATGCATACTGCCTGGATGAAAACGGAAACTATGTGGACTCCGACGTAATAGGGGAGGACGTACAGTTATCCGCCTATGTGCAGTACATGCAGATGGTCTGCTATGACAAGCGGGTTTCTCTGGTAGACAATTTCTACGGAACCATTCCTGCCACCAAGGCAGACAAATATCTGATCGATAACATCCACATCAATGTGGCCGGACGTAAGCTCCTGGCAGAGCGTTTTGTGGAAGCTTTAGAGTACTTCGACTGATGCCCCAAGTTTTACAGAATTGTTACAATAGGGTACAATAGAAACAGTGTGCACAATTCTATAAAAGAGGATTTCAATGGCTGGATTTAAGGATAAAGACAAGAAGAAAAAAGGAAGACGCATCATCGAGGAAATCGTAGAAGAAGACGATCTTTACGGCGACGAGGAGATCATCGACGAGGAAGAATACTACGAAGATGAAGAGATCCTAGACGAAGAGGAATACTACGCCGACGAGGAAGAGTACTACGGAGACGATGAAGAGATCGTAGATGAAGAAGAGTACTATGCCGAAGACGACGATGAGATCTATGCAGAGGATGACTACGGCGAAGGCTACGGATCCGGTGAGTATTACGAGGAAGAGGATGACGAGGAATACGATGAGGATGAAGAGATGCCTCTGGGCGGTATCGGCGCCATCTTTGCAAAGTTCCACGGACTGCCGGTACTGGATAAGATCGTAGCCCTTACCGGTGTGATCGTCCTTGTGTGCGCGCTGGTGGTCGGCACTGTCTATGCCGGTATCCGGGGCATGCAAAAGCAGGTGGATTCCTTTGACGAGCTGGGCTATCAGGTGGAAGACATCGACCTGATCGGCGGTAGTGGTATCGCAGCCGTAACAGCGGCACAGATCCAGCGTCTTGCCCTGCTTAATAACGAAGAGATCGAAAGCGAAGAAGAGGAAGAAGAAGTCGTTGGCACGGTCATCGTGGAAATGCACTTATCCTCCATCTTAAAGGATCTTAAGATCAAGTTTGTAAACTCCCATTCCGGGAAGCTGGTAGCCAACGTTCCTTTCCAGGTGGAAGTAACGGACGGCTCCGGAAGTACATCGACCTGGACGGATGAAGATAAAGACGGCATCATCTATACCCAGAACATTTCCGGCGGTACCTATTCCGTAAAGATGGTTCCTCTGGAAGGTTATGCGGATATTTCTCTGGCCAGTCTTTCCGCCAGCACCATCGATGTAAAGAGCCAGATCGAATACAAGAAGGTAGATGTCTCCGACGAGATCAAGTCCGAGAAGGAAGTTAACGCATCCAAGGAAGATGCCCAGAAGGAAGTGATCGAGGAAAAGCCGGAGGAAGTGGAGTCCAAACTGACGGATACCGTGGAGTTTGTAGCCAGCTCTTCCAGCGCAGGATCTACCACCTATAAAGAGATCGATAAATCAACTATCACCGATCCCAGTACCCTGACCAGTATGCTGTCCCGGATGTATTTCCAGGCGGCAACCACCAAGGAGCTTACCTTAAGTTCCTCCTCCCTTTCCATGACGGCAGGGGATACGGCCAATCTGACCGCAACCTTTAAGGTAACCACGGAGGATTCTTCCGGTAGCGGTGAATCCGGCGGAGGCGATTCCGGAGGCGGAGAGTCCGGTGGCGGCGAATCGGGCGGCGGATCCGGTGAAGGCGGCGAATCCGGAGGCGGATCCTCTGAGAGCGGCGATAATAACGGAGATGATAATTCCAGTGGCAATACCGGAAACAGCGTAAGCGGCATCTCCTATCATACAGCAACAACTACGGAAACCAACGTAACCAATTCCGCAAGCTGGACTACCAGCAACAGCTCTGTTGCAACCGTAAGCGGCGGACGGGTTACGGCAGTGGGTGCCGGAACGGCCAATATTACCGCCTCCTATGAAGGTAAGACCGCAACCTGTGCGGTTACGGTAACGGCAGCTTCTCCTGCTTATACCATTACGGCAGGCAGCAGCGAGAGTACCACCGTTGCAATGACCGTAGGCGGAACCACCACCTTACATCCTACGGTAACCGCAACCAACGGCGGCTTAACAACCATCAGCTGGACTTCAACGGATACGACCGTTGCAACGGTCAGCAGTGCAGGTCTGGTAACTGCCAAGAAGGCAGGAACCACTTCTGTAAAAGCGACCTGTGCGGACGGTACCACATCCTTAACCTATAGCGTGACTGTAACAGCGGCTGCGCCTACCTACACCATTGCACTGGGAAGTGGCGAGAGCGCTTCCGTTGCACTGGCAGTAAACGGAACCACCACCCTGCATCCTACGGTAACCACCACCAACGGAGGAAGCACCACTGTCAGCTGGACATCCTCCGATACCACGGTAGCAACGGTCAGCAGCGCCGGTCTGGTAACCGGTAAGAAAGCAGGTACCGCCACCATCAAGGCAACCTGTGCCGACAATGTTACCTACTTAAGCTATACCGTGACCGTAACGGCTACGACCTATACCGTAGCTTACGGAACAAATGAAAGCGGCAATGTCAGCGTCGTAGCCGGAAACAGTATAACCCTTGCTCCGGTTGTGACCGTAACCAATAATGCATCCACCACCTTAACCTGGGTAAGCAGTGATACTTCCATTGCAACCGTATCCGATAAGGGTATCGTAACCGGTGTGAAGGTCGGAAAATGTACCGTAACGGGAACCTGTGCAGACAGGGCAACCTCCATTGCCTACAACATCACCGTTACCACCGGCACCGTCACCTTAAGTGCCACCAGCATGACCATCAATGCCGGAAAGACGGCAACCTTTACGGTTACCTTAAATCCGACCACGGACAATACCTTTACCGTGACCAGCAGCGATACGGCTGTGGCAACGGTTGCAGCCGATAAGAACACTACCGGTGCTACCATTACCGTTACTGCGGTTAAGAAGGGAACGGCCACCATTACCGTTACCGATGCCAAGAAGCAAAGCGCAACCTGTGCCATCACCGTTAAGGCTACGGCGGAGTCCGATACCACTACCATGCTGACGGATAAGAGCGGCAACCAGGTATACGTTCTGGATAACGGCAACTACCGCAAGGCTGCATATGCGGATTACTTCACCGCAACCAAGTTTTATGTGGCCACAACGGAAACCGTATATACCGGCTGGCAGACCTTAAACGGCAATACCTATTACTTCAAGGCAGATCACACCTATGTGACCGGTGAACAGGTCATTCAGGGTGCAAAATACAACTTCGCAAGCGACGGAACGCTGATCACCGGTTCCGGAACCCTTGGCATCGACGTATCCAAGTGGAACGGTTCCATTAACTGGAGCGCCGTTAAGAATTCCGGTGTATCCTACGTCATCATCCGTTGCGGATACCGCGGAACCTCCACAGGAGCTCTGATCGAGGATCCCAAGTTTAAGTCCAACATCTCCGGAGCCATCTCCGCAGGATTAAAGGTTGGCGTATACTTCTTCAGTCAGGCAGTCAATCAGGTAGAAGCCGTGGAGGAAGCTTCCATGGTACTTACGCTGATCAACGGTTACAAGATCAGTTATCCGGTATTTTTGGATGTGGAGACGGGATCCCGTGCCAACGGCATCGATTCGGCTACCCGTACCACCGTCATCGATACCTTCTGTAAGACCATTCAGGCATCCGGCTATACCGCAGGTGTCTATGCCAACAAGACCTGGCTGTCTGAAAAGATGAATGCCGGAGCCTTGAGCAACTACAAGATCTGGCTGGCACAGTATGCATCAGCACCTACCTATACCGGCAGGTACAACATGTGGCAGTACACCAAGTCCGGTACCGTATCCGGTATCAGCGGCAAGGTGGATATGAACCTGAGTTATCTTGGATATTAAAAAATAAATAGAAACAGAAAGGAATCCCTTATGCGTACTTATCTGGTAACCGGTGGCGCCGGCTTTATCGGCTCCAATTACATTCATTACATGTTCCGTAAATACGGACAGGAGATCCGCATCATCAATGTGGACGTCTTAACCTATGCAGGAAACCCTGAGAACCTGAAGGATGTGGAGAATAACCCCAATTACACCTTCATCAAGGCAGACATTACCGATGAACCTGCGATCCGTAAGATCTTCGAAGAAAATGACATCGACCGCGTGGTCCATTTTGCAGCGGAAAGTCATGTAGACCGCAGCATCAAGGATCCGGAGGTATTTGTTAAGACCAATGTCCTTGGAACCGCCGTGATGCTCAACTGCGCAAAGCGTGCCTGGGAAAATCCCGACGGAACCTTTAAGGAAGGTAAGAAATTCCTGCATGTATCCACCGATGAGGTATATGGCTCCTTAAGCGAGCCGGGGACCTACTTCTATGAGACCACCCCTTACTCTCCTCACAGCCCTTATTCTGCCAGCAAGGCAGGCAGCGATATGCTGGTAAAGGCTTACATGGATACCTATAAGTTCCCTGCCAACATCACTAACTGCTCCAATAACTACGGACCTTACCAGTTCCCGGAAAAGCTGATCCCTCTGATCATCAACAATGCACTGCAGGGCAAGAAGCTTCCCATCTACGGAGACGGTAAGAACGTTCGTGACTGGCTCTTTGTAGAGGATCATGCCAAGGCCATCGACATGGTACAGGAACAGGGGAAACTTTTTGAAACCTATAACGTCGGCGGCCATAACGAGAAGCAGAACATCGAGATCGTAACCACCATCATCGATACTCTGCAGGAGATGCTGCCGGATTCCGATCCCCGTAAGAAACTGGTTTCCAGAGATCTGATCACTTATGTGGAAGATCGTAAGGGTCATGACAGACGTTATGCCATCGCACCGGATAAGATCCGTGCAGAGATCGGCTGGGAGCCGGAAACCATGTTTAAGGATGGCATTAAGAAGACCATTCAGTGGTATTTCGAGCACACTGACTGGATGGAACACGTGACCAGCGGCGATTATCAGAAGTATTACCAGAATATGTATCATATGTAAAAATGTTAAAGGAGACCACTTGTGGAGCGCATCGGAACAAAGATCGTAATCGGATTATCTCTGTTCATGGGACTTGCGCTGACAGTGGGCTCCTTTTTTGTTACCTATCAGATGAAGGACCTTGCAGACGGCACCATCGTCTGCAGTCAGGAAAATGCCCTGATCCCGGTAGTGTTATTCGGAGTCCTCTCTATTTTGGGAATCTTCTTTCTCCTATTGAAAAAAGGACATTTTACAAGCAAAAGCGTTTATCTGACAGAGATCGCGGTGATGCTCTGGATGGGTCTGTTTTCCATCTGGTGGGTCATGGCGGCAGATCGTATGCCTACAGATGATCAGGCTTATATCTATGGCTTTGCATCTTACTTTCTGGAGGGGGATTATACCGGGTGTATGCCGGGAGGGTATCTGTCCCTGTATCCCCATCAGGTGGGACTGATCGCCTTTACGCAGCTGTTTTTTGGCCTGGTCGGTGCCATGAACTATCAGGCTGTGCAGATCCTCAATATCTGCTTTCTGGTAGCCACCATTCCGGTGATGCGAAGACTTTCCGAGATTCTGTTTGAAAGTATTCCGGTAACGGTATATAGCCTTTTGCTAACGGGGGCCTGTCTGCCTCTTTGTTTTTATACGCCTTATGTATACGGAGAGATTCCCAGTATCTTCTTTGTTCTGCTCCTGCTTTTCTTTGCGATCCGCCTGGAAAAGAAAGGAAAAACAAAGGATCTGTGCCTGTTAACCCTTGCGGCAACGGCAGCTTATCTTTGCCGCAATATGCGGATGATCTTCCTGATCGCTGTCTTTCTGTATTTTGCTGTGATGGGGTTAAGCCGAAAAAAGAAGAAGTTCCTTATAGCAGCCGTTCTGGTCGTAGCGGTGCCCTATGGGGCAGGAAAGGGCATTCTCCATATCTATGAGAGCCTGTCCGGCTATGCCCTTAATAATGGCTTACCTTCTATTCTGTGGATCTGTATGGGGTTGCAGGAAGGGAATATGGGGGCCGGCTGGTTTAACAATTATCCGGTGCGGACCTTTATTGATTCCGGCTATGACAGAGAGGTTGCCACACAGATGGCGAAAACGGTCATGGGGATCCGTTTCCGGGATCTTACCCATCCCATTTCCTACGGAGTAACCTATTTCGCCCGGAAATTTTTAAGTGAATGGGCCAATCCCAGCTACAACGGCCTGGAAAGCAATTATCAGTATCTGTCTGCCTTATCCGGAACGGCTTACAGCCTGCGGTACGGTATGCTAAAGAATATCTGCTATGCATTTATGGATATCTGGCAGGTCACCATCTACCTGTTCTTTACCCTGGGCGTCTGGATGCGGCGAAAGAGAAAGGAGCTTTCCTCCTTTTTGCCGGAGATCGTCCTCATCGGCGGCGTCCTCATCAGCATCATCTGGGAAGCCAACAGCCGGTATATCTTTTCCTATGCCCTGACCCTGATCCCGGTAGCGGCTTACGGAATCCGTATGCTGTTCTGGCAGGTTTCAAATACGAAAAAGAAAACAAAGACGGAAGAAACAAATGAAAAAGCGTGATACTTCTCTGGACCTTTTGCGGATCGTGGCATGTATCAGTGTGGTGATCCTCCATGAGGCCTCTCAAAATTGGTATGGATACGAAGCGGGTAGCATCCGTTGGTATATCTATGATATCTACGATGCCATCTTCCGTTTTGGTGTGCCCATTTTTGTCATGATCAGCGGCGCACTGTTTTCCGGCGTCTGCATGAAAGAGACCTTTGATACGAAAAGGCTTCTGACCCACAACGCCCTCAGGCTTTTGATCGTGTATGCAGTGTGGGCCGTCGGCTATGGCGTAACGGATGCCATCTTTAATAAGACCCTGGATCCCTACAGCCTGATCATCGAGATCCTCATCGGACGGTATCATCTGTGGTTTCTGCCCATGATGGTGGGGATCTATCTGATCCTGCCGGTACTTCGGCCGTTTTTTAAGGAAAAGAATGAAAAACTGGCCAGGTATCTGGTGATCTTATTTGTGATCCTTAAGATCTTCCGGGAGACCATCCTGGCCCTTGATCCGGATTATGCCTGGACGATCCTTACCAATATCCTCCAGCCGGATCTGGTAACCACCTATGCGGGCTATTTCTTCCTGGGTTATTATCTGTATCACTTTAAGAGCAGTAAACTGCAATGCAGACTAATCTATATCGGTGGTCTGTGCAGCGTCATTCTGGCCCCTGCCTGCAGTATCTATCTGTCCAACCGGTGGAATAAGCCGGTATCGGAGATCTATGACAGCTACAGCCTCTTTACCTTCCTGATCGCAGCGGCCCTGTTCCTGTTTTTTAAGGAGCATGTGGCGAGGCACGAATTTACGGATAAAGGGCGCAAAGTCATCGAAGCCTTCAGTGCAGATACCCTGGGGATCTATCTGCTCCATGTGGCGATCCTGGAAGTAGCGGCAAGGTTCGGCCTTACCACCAATTCTCTGCCGGCGGCTCTTTCGGTTCCGGTATTATCCCTTTGCAATCTGCTGATCGGCCTGTGCCTTGCAGCGATTTTACGACGCCTTCCCAAGGTGGGTAGATATATTTGTTAATGAAAACTGATGAATCCAGAAAAAACTGTTATTTTTATATCGCGTATGGATTACTGCTTCTTTTGGCGGCTTTCTTGCGCTTTATCCGGATCGGCGATCTTCCTGCGGGATTTCACATCGATGAAGCCGGGATGGCCTATGATGCCTGGAGCATTGCCGGTTTTGGTGTAGACCGGTATCTGATCCACAATCCCGTGTATTTTATCAACTATGGAGGCGGACAAAACGCCCTCTATGGATATTTGACGGCGCTTCTGATCCGCCTTTTCGGATACGGCCCTGTGACGGTACGGCTTCCTGCGGCCATTTGGGGCATGCTGGGGGTCGTAGCAATATCCGGCATCGGAAAAAAACTGTGGGGAAAGAGCGGAATGCTACTCACCGCAGCTCTCGCAGCAGTTATGCCTTTTTATGTGATGAGCAGCCGCTTTGCTCTGGAGAGCCTTTTGATGCTGCCGATGTGCGCTTTATCGCTGTGGTCTCTTATGTGTGCGGTGGAAGAAAAGAGCAGGCTCTCTTATCTGTGGTATCCGTTCAGCGGGGTATTATTTGGCCTGACGTTATATACCTATGCAGTCAGTTATATTACGCTGCCGATCTTCTTACTTCTTGTTTTCCTTTATCTGATCTGCAAAAAAAAGACCAACCTACTTAAGACCCTGCTGTTTGCTATCCCATTGGTTTTACTGGCATTACCCCTTCTTTTGATGGTTTATATCAATGCCAATGACCTGCCGGCCATCGAAAATGCTTTTTTTACCATTCCCAGGCTAACGTTTTATCGGGGAAGCGAGATCAGCTGGGAGAAGATCAGAAGGGGGCTATGGGAGTCCTGGATACACTTTTTCTGGAAGGATACCCATGACTACAATGCGATCTCTCAGGTTGGTCCCATCTACTTTGTATCGGTACCTTTCTGCATCCTGGGACTGATCGTCTTGATAAAGAAGAGCTTTTTTGAGAAAAGAAAGCATCAGGGCAATCCGGAAGAGAACGATGCGAGGGTACTGGTAATACTGTTCTTTCTTGCGGAATATCTGATGGTTGTTCTGACAGGAGATAACATCAATAAGGCCAATGCTGCATTTTTGCCCCTTCTTTTGTTTACTGCAGGGGGACTTTTTTTCCTTTGGGAAAAGATACGAAGTTTTGGTAAGAAAGCGGGCAATGCCCTGGTAATCACCTGTGCGGTGCTGTATGGTATCAGCTTTTCTCTGTTTGCCCGGATTTATTATTTTACGGATTACACCGATCACATGGAGTACTTCACCACCAGTTTTTCAACGGTAGCTGAGGTCCTGGAGGAAATGCCGGGACAGCTGCAAAGCCGTCCTATATACCTGTTTGAAAATGTGATGTACTATCTGATGGCATCGCCCATTGAGCCCTGGGAAGTGCCGGACGTCGTGGAAGGAAAGACCGATGTGTCCATAGGGAATCTCCACTTCTATCTGCCAGGAACCTTTGATGCAGGGGATGTGGTGATCCTCCGGGAAGATTCCGATGCAAGGAGTATCTGGGAAGATACGGAGAGGACCGGAATCGCCTATGACAGGCTTTTTCTAAATGGCTATGTGGTGTATTATAAAGAGTGAGATTGTCCGCCCTTAAGAAAGGGAAAGGACCGAAAACAGGGAGGCATTCCATGAAAGGAATCATTCTCGCCGGCGGATCCGGCACCAGACTTTATCCGTTAACCAAGGCAGTATCCAAGCAGATCATGCCGGTCTATGACAAGCCCATGATCTATTATCCCCTTTCCACCCTTATGCTGGCGGGGATCCGGGAAGTGCTGATCATTTCCACACCCAGAGACCTTCCGGTATTTAAGGAACTGTTCGGAACCGGTGAGCAGCTTGGTCTGCATTTTGAATATGCGATCCAGGAGCAGCCCAGAGGACTGGCCGATGCCTTTATCATCGGTGCGGACTTTATCGGCGATGACAACGTAGCCCTGGTACTCGGCGATAACATCTTCTACGGCCAGAGCTTTTCCAGAGTGCTTCAGGCAGCATCTGCACGGGAAAAGGGCGCTACTATCTTCGGGTACTATGTAAGGGATCCCAGAGAGTATGGCGTAGTAGAGTTTGATGAAAACGGTATCGCACTGTCCATCGAAGAAAAACCGGAAAAACCCAAGAGTAACTACGCGGTTCCCGGTCTGTACTTCTATGACAACGACGTGGTAGAGATCGCAAAGAATGTAAAACCCTCTGCCAGAGGGGAGATCGAGATCACCAGCATCAATAATGAATATCTTCGTCGCGGCACCATGCATGTGGAAAAACTGGGCCGTGGCTTTGCATGGCTTGATACGGGCAGCGTGGATTCTCTGCTTGCTGCCGGAGACTTTGTAGCAACTCTTCAGAAGAGACAGGGACTGTACATCTCCTGTATCGAAGAAATTGCCTTTAAGAGAGGCTTTATTGATAAGGAGCAGCTGCTTAAGCTGGCAGAGCCTCTTCTTAAGACGGATTACGGTAAATATCTGGTCGAGGTAGCCAATGGATTATAGAGTCCGGCGAAAAGCAATCTTCCTGTCTTTCATAGTGATGCTGCTCATTTTGGCAACCGTTGTGGTGGTCAACTGGCAGCAGGTAAGCAGGATCCTTGGACTTAATGAACCTTCTGTAACGACTGCAGATCATGAGCAGCAGGTACAAAGTACGGATCATACATCCTCCGCTTATACCGGAACCTACGGGGATGGCTTTGCAGGAGCGCAAAGCACCCTCCAGATGGGCAATGACCTTCACGGTTTTGAATATGACGAAGGCTTTTTTGATCCGGAAGATAATACGTCCGGGGAGGAAAACATTGATCCATACGCCCTTTCCATGGTGATCAATTCTGTGGAAAAGGACATGCGGATCCAGATCGTGGATCCCTTCGGGAACCTGGTCACGGGCCAGGAGTTTTATGTGAACTTAAACGGCGTAGCGGATTACAAGGATCTGGATAAAGATGGCGTGATCTATATCGGAGGCCTTCGAAGCGGCAACTACTCCGTAATGCTGATGCCCATTGAAGGGTACACCGTTCCGGAAGAGAGTGAGCGGGTGGTGGTTCGGGATAAGGTGGTCTATACAGAGATCCCGGATATCTCCCTGCTGATCAAGACCGAAGCGGACATCGATGTTTCTCAGGAAGATACCAAGGAACTGGATGCCCTGGATGATACCGACGGAACAGAGATCACCCACATGACCACTCCCGGCGGAAACGGCATCATGGGTATCGACGTCTCCAAGTGGAACGGGGATATCGACTGGCAGAAGGTTAAGGAAGCCGGTGTGGAATTTGCCATTATCCGCTGCGGCTATCGCGGTTCCTCTACCGGAGCCCTTGTCATCGATCCCAAGTTCCAGCAGAACATTGCGGGAGCGAGAAACGCAGGGATCAAGACCGGCGTTTATTTCTTTACCCAGGCCACTACCACGGTGGAAGCGGTAGAGGAAGCCAGTATGGTCATTGAGCTGTGCAGAGGTTATAATATGGAGTACCCTGCCTTCATCGATACAGAAGGCGCAGGGGGTAACGGCAGAGCAGATACCCTGGATGTAAGCACCAGAACCCAGATCTGTAACGCCTTTTGTGAAACCATTGAAGACGCAGGCTTAAAAGCCGGTGTCTACGCCAGCAGGAACTGGTTCAACAACCGTGTACAGGCAGTAAACCTGGAAAAGTTCTGTATATGGCTGGCAGAATACCGCAAGATCCCCGAATATGCGGGATATTATCAGATGTGGCAGTACACTTCCAGCGGTAGTGTGGATGGCATCGAAGGAAGGGTAGATCTGGATATCAGCTACCTGGATGTGGTAGGACAGGACCGCTAAAAAAAGAAATCAGGACGGAAGAAAAATGGGACAGATTACGGTAGAAACATGTGAGATTGAAGGTCTTAAGATCATTACCCCTACGGTTCACGGTGACAAGCGCGGGTATTTTATGGAGACCTATAATGAGAATGATTTTAAGGAAGCAGGCATTAACCTGACTTTTGTGCAGGACAATCAGTCTTCCTCGGTGAAGGGCGTTTTAAGAGGTCTGCATTTCCAGTATCAGTTTCCGCAGGATAAGCTGGTGCGTGTCATTAAAGGAGAAGTGTATGATGTAGCCGTAGACCTTCGAGAAGGCTCTCCTACCTTTGGAAAGTGGCATGGGGTACTTTTATCTGCGGAAAATAAGAAGCAGTTTTTGATCCCCAAGAATTTTGCCCACGGCTTTCTGGTATTATCCGACGAAGCGGAATTTTGCTATAAGTGTACGGATTTCTATCATCCCAATGATGAAGGCGGCATCGCCTACAACGATCCTGCGATCGGCGTAAAGTGGCCCATCCCCGAAGGATGTGAGCTGATCATGTCAGAAAAAGATACCAAATGGGGCGGATTGGATGCATATCAGAAAAACAGATAATTCTCCCAGGGGTCCGATCCTGGGATTAACCAAGAGACAGGGTGTGGGACTGTATTTTATCATCGCCCTGATCGGCATATTGATCATCGTATTCCATCAGAATGTGCATGCAGATCCTACCGAGGAGCTGATCAAGAAGAGCATCAGCTGTGTGGTGATCCTTTGCAGTATGCTCATTTTTGCCCGCTTTTACGATAAGTTTACCGGTCTTCCGGTGGAACTGTGGCAGAACCGGGAGCTGATCTGGAAGCTCGCCCGCAACGATTTTAAAAAACGGTACGCAGGTTCCTATCTTGGCATCGTATGGGCCATGATCCAGCCGATGGTGACCGTCGGTATGTACTTTATCGTATTCGGTGTCATCATGAAGCAGCGGGCCGGAATGGCCATGCAGGGAAGCACGCTGGTGGAAGTTCCCTATGTGCTGTATCTGACGGCCGGTCTCGTCCCCTGGTTTTTCTTTACGGAAGCCTTAAACGGCGGCACCATGGCCTTAATCGAATACAACTACCTGGTTAAGAAGGTAGTGTTCAAGATCAGCATTCTTCCCATTATCAAGATCATCGGAGCACTGTTTGTTCATGTCTGCTTCATCGTGATCATGCTGGTGGTGGGATGCTTCTTTGGTTTTTATCCCACCCTGTATACCCTGCAGATCTTCTATTACACCTTCTGTTTGTTTATCCTGGTGCTGGGCATGAGCTATGCCACCAGCGCTATCGTGATCTTTTTCCGGGATCTGCAGCAGATCGTTGCCATTATTTTGCAGTTAGGAATGTGGGCAACCCCCATCATGTGGGATATGAGCGGCTTTAACCCCACGGTACAGGTGCTTTTAAAGCTTAATCCTCTGGTGTACATCGTAAACGGTTACCGGGATGCCATGTATGATAAGGGTCTGTTTTATCAGGACTTTTACTCCATGATGTATTTCTGGGTATTTACGGTGGTGGTATTTGGACTGGGTGCGCTGATCTTCAAGCGCTTAAAGCCCCACTTCGCAGATGTACTATAGACTGTGTAAACCCCATGCTTATGAAAACAACGTGTGATCTTGCTACATAGAATCGCAAGAAGTTTACAGATGCATTTAAGAAACTGATACAGAAAGAAAGAGTGACTATGGAAGAAAACAAAGAACGGGAAGTGGCCATCAGTGTCTCCCATCTTTGCAAATCTTATAAGCTGTACGAAAAGTCTTCGGACCGTCTGAAGGAAGCCCTTCATGTGGGGAAAAAGAACCGTCATACCATCCATCAGGCATTAAAGGATGTGGACCTTACGGTATACAAAGGGGAAACGGTAGGTATCATCGGAACCAACGGTTCCGGTAAATCCACGATCCTCAAGATCATTACCGGCGTCTTATCCCCCACTTCCGGCGATGTAACGGTAAAGGGCCGTATTTCCGCCCTTCTGGAACTGGGCGCAGGTTTTAACATGGAATACAACGGTATCGAGAACATCTACTTAAACGGTACCATGATCGGCTTTTCCAAAAAAGAGATCGACGATAAGCTCCAGGCGATCCTGGACTTTGCCGATATCGGCGAATATGTCTATCAGCCCTGTAAAACCTATTCCAGCGGTATGTTTGTACGGCTGGCTTTTGCTTTGGCCATCAATATTGAGCCGGAGATCCTCATCGTAGACGAGGCGCTATCCGTTGGTGACGTATTCTTCCAGGCCAAGTGCTATCACAAGTTTGAAGAGTTTAAGGAGCAGGGTAAGACCATCCTGCTGGTTTCTCACGACCTGTCCAGTATCAGCAAATACTGTGACCGGGCGGTGCTCTTAAATAAGGGCGTAAAGCTGGGAGAGGGCTCTCCCAAGGAAATGATCGACGATTATAAGCGGGTCCTGGTGGGCCAGTATCCTCTGCCGGATACAGACGGCACCGGAAGCCTCCTAAACGATACGGATATTCGGGATGCAGCAGCTAAGAAGGCAGAGCAGAAAAGCAAAAATCTGCTGGAATCCAATCCGGGCGCCCTGGAATACGGGGATCAGCGTGCTGTGATCGAATCCTGCAGCATCACGGACGATAAGGGAACGCCCAGTAATTCTATCCTCAAGGGCTCGGAATTTACCATCCACATGAAAGTGCGCTTCAACGAGGATATCGCTGCTCCCATTTTTGCATTTACAGTAAAAAATGTTCTGGGAATCGAGATCACGGGAACCAACTCCATGGTGGAAAAAGCTTTCCTGGAGCCGGTGAAAAAGGGAGAAGTAAAGGACATCACCTTTACCCAACGGATGGACCTGCAGGGAGGAGAATATCTCCTGTCCCTTGGAGTTACCGGATTTGAGGGAGATACCTTTGTGGTATACCATCGATTATACGATACGATCAACCTGACAGTTGTGTCAGATAAAAACACCGTAGGATATTATGATATGAATTCCAAGGTGGAAGTGCACTGATCCGTAATAAACACAGCAGGAAAAGGAATCAACAAAGGATGGCCATGGAAAAGGAAGTCATCGGGAAAGTAACCCTGGATTATAAACATTATAGCGGACAGGATCTTTACAGCGACGGAGAGATCGAAGATGAGCTTCTTTCCATTGCGACAGACTATGAGCCGGAGGAGTATCCAAAGGTTATCGCAGAGCGCCTTAGCTGGCCGATCCTGTATCATTTCAGCCCCTTACGGGGTAACATCGTGGAATGGATCCCCATGAAGGGGGATGAAAAGGTTCTGGAAGTGGGCAGTGGTTGCGGAGCCATTACGGCTACGCTGGCAGGGAAGGTGAAAGAAGTAACCTGCGTGGACTTATCCAGAAAGCGCAGCCTTGTTAATGCCAATCGCAATAAGAACGCTTCCGGAGACGTAACCATTCATGTGGGGAACTTCCAGGATATCGAGCCGGACCTTCCCAGAGACTATGATTATATCTTCCTGATCGGCGTATTTGAGTACGGTCAGGGCTATATCGGCGGGGAAAATCCCTACGTAACATTCCTTGATTTATTAAAACAGCATTTAACAAATAACGGCCGGATCGTCATTGCAATAGAGAATCGATTGGGCCTTAAATACTTTGCAGGCTGCACAGAAGACCATCTGGGCACCTATTTTTCGGGCATAGAGAATTATAACCAGAAGAGTACGGCCCGGACCTTTTCCCGGAAGGAACTGGAAGAGATCTTTGCATCCTGTGACATGAAGGATTATCAGTTCTATTATCCTTATCCGGATTATAAGCTGCCTCAGGTGATCCATTCGGATCGTAAGATGCCGACGGTAGCGGAGCTCCTCAGTAATGTACGTAACTTTGATCGGGACCGGATGATCCTGTTTAATGAAAAACAGGCTTACGAGAGTTTGCTGAACCAGGATCTGTACGGAACCTTTGCCAATTCCTTTGAAGTGATCTTAGGGCCCGGCTTTGATATGACCTATTGCAAGTATTCCAATGATCGTGCACCGGAGTTTCAGATGTGCACCGCCATGGAAGAGAAAAATGGCGACAAGCGTGTCATAAAATGGGCGTTAAATCAAAAGGGAAAAAAGCATATCCTCAATATGGCTGATACTTACGGGAAACTTTCCGAGAGATATGCGGGTAGTAAATTACGTTTTAACCCCTGCACCATTATTTCTGACACGGCTGTCTTTCCTTTCGAGCAGGGACGGCTTTTATCCGATCTGTTGGATGAACGCCTGTTAAATGGGGATCAGGAAGGGTTCCTGTCGTTATTTAATGAGTATTTAAGCCGCATTTCCTATGGAGAGGACCGGAATATCGCGGATTATGACCTGGTTTTCTCCAATATCATCGTCGATGGAGATACCTGGACCGTCATCGATTATGAATGGACCAGAGAGCAGGCCATCCCCGGCAAGAACCTGGCCTTCCGTGCCATCAGTTCCTATCTCATGGAGGACGAGAGGCGACATGTGCTGGATCTGGAGGGCGTGCTGATGCTCCTTAGCATGACCAATGAGGAAGCAAGTGAGCACCGGAAGATGGAAGCCAGATTCCAGAAGTATGTGACCGGCGGAAATCTGTCTCTGGATGAGATCTGGCAGCATATGGGTACTCAGACCTTTGACCTGCAGCTTTTAGAGGATATGATCCGGGAACAGAGGGCTGCTAAGAATCGGATTCAGTTTTATTTTGACAAGGGGGAGGGCTTCTCCGAGAAGACCTCTGTATTCCCCAGAGAGCGCTATGACCGCAATAATCAGGTGGAATGTTCAGTGATCCTTACGAAGGATATGCAGCATTTCCGGTTGGACCCTGCTTTTTCTTCCTGCATTGTACGCGTTGATAAGGTAGAACTGGGACACCGGAATATCACGGATGCTTTTATCAAGATCGCAATCCCTCAGGGTGGCGTATATCTGGGTAACCAGATCTATCTCTTTGAAAGCACCGATCCTTCGCTCCTGCTTCCCTTGGAAGAGGTACTTAAGAATGCCTCCGAGGTTGGCGAAAGACTGACGATTTCCATGAACACATCCCTGGTAGCAGAGGATGTAGCCCGGGTCATGAAGGAAAAACATGACAAGAGTGTCAGGGGGACCATCGTTGATCGTATCAAGCGGAAGCTTTCCCTGTGATCATGCAAGGGCACTGGAGAGAAATATGGTGGATATCATTCGTGAGGTCCTCTACAAAGGGGATTATCTACGGTATAAACGGGAACTTAAAAAACAGAAGATCTCCTTTCAGGATTGGGTAAAGGCAAAGAAAAGTACGGGAACGAAGGAATTTGCTAACGTTCCCGTTATTTCCTATGAAGAGATAAAGGAAGAATCCTTTTTTAACAAGATGCAGAGCCTGCCGGAACAGGGCTTTTGCGTTTTTGCAGGTGAGGGCGGAAGGTTATCTCCAAATGCCCTTGCTCTGTTTGCCCGTTTTTTTGAAAACCGGCCGGATATTATGCTGGTATACGGAGATGAAGCGGTAGAAGATGCAGAGGGGAATTTCCTCGAACTGCATTTTAAGCCATGCTGGTCACCGGATACCTTTTTAAGTGCCTTCTATATCGGCAGCGTATTTGCTGTAAAAAATGAGCTGCTCAAACGGATGCTTGGGAAGGCTGATCGGACGGATGGGAAAACCTGGAAACCGGATGCGTTTTTTTATGATCTGGCAGTAGAAGCCGGCGGTTTTACCAGAAGACAGGGCAGGAAGTTCCCTATCGGACATATCGATGAGATCCTGTTTTATCGAAGACCTGAGCAGGATCCTTACTATGGACGGGGATATGGGGTAAGAAACGATCAGAAAATCGGTGCGACCGGATCTTGCGGCGACCTTATCAGTATCATCATTCCTTCCAAGGATCATCCGGAAGTGCTGGGGCTGTGCCTTCGTACTATCAAAGAGAAAACGCTCCTTACAGCGAATGATAAGGGAAAACCGATTTCCTTTGAGATCATCGTAGTAGATAACGGTAGCAGCCAGGAACATAAAGAGGCTTACGAAGGACTGTTAAGAGAATATTTCCCGGAAAACAGCACCTATCTCTATCATCCTATGGACTTTAACTTTTCCAGGATGTGCAATCTGGGAGCAGAAAAGGCCAGGGGAGACTATCTGCTGTTTTTAAACGATGATATTGAGATCGCATCAAAAAACTGGCTGACGCAGATGCATCAGGTGGCATGCCGTGACTATGCGGGAGCCGTTGGGATCAAGCTGTTGTATCCCGGTGCAGAAGAAAAACTGATCCAGCATGTAGGCATCACCAATTTAAGCGTAGGTCCCACCCATAAACTCCAGCGCCTTTCCGATCTGGAGCCACATTATTACGACTATAACCGGGGAATTCAGGACCGGATCGGTGTGACGGCCGCCTGCCTCATGGTGCAGAAGGATAAATTCCGGGAAGCCGGAGGCTTTTTCGAAGGGCTGGCGGTTGCTTTTAACGATGTAGACCTGAATTTTACCCTGTTTGAAAAGGGTTATTATAACGTGGTATGCAATGATGTGTACTTATACCATCACGAATCCTTATCCAGAGGCAATGATCTCATGGATGAAGCCAAAACCAGACGGCTTCTTAAGGAGATGGGCGTATTAAAAAAGCGCCACAAAGGCTGGGAATACGATGATCCCTTCTATAGTAAGCACTTAAGCAGCAGTTCCATGGAAGAGATCGCGCCGGAGCCGGAAATCCCGGGACTATCGGAAGAAACGCTGAAATTCGCCAAAAACCATGATATAAAAACACTTGGTATTTATCGGGAAGATGGATGCATTTTGTTAACGGTAGATTATGCAGGCGAAATCTCCAGACTGTTTTCCGAAGTGGGATATGCCGCAGACAAAAGTGGCTTCTGCGTTAAGGGTTATGGCATAATCGTGGGCTCTGACAATGCATGTTACACCCGTTATTTATTACTTCGCAACGTAGTAAATCACGATTTGATGTATGCCTTTGACATACAGGACTGGTACCGCCCGGATGTGGAAAGTAACCTGCATGGACAGGTAAATGTGGCCATGACCGGCTTTAAATGCAGGATCCCGGAGGGCATCCTTCCTAAGGGAGAGTATGAGATCGGTATGCTGGTCGCAAAGCACCTCTCCAGAGAACGGATCGTGAACTGGAACGAGCATATGACTCTGGAAGTGGAGTAGGATTTTTTAAAATATATGAAAAGTAATAAAGTATGACCATGGAGCACAGAGAAATGAGTGAACAGCGTAGTACGCAAAACTCCATAGAAAACGATCAGGGCAAAATGGATGAACTGATCCAGCGTCTGTCGGAAGCGGAAGATAAGAACCGGCAGCTGGAAGCGGAACTTTCCGATATCAAGAAGAACTTTATCTGGAGAGCCACCGGCCCCATGCGCAGGTTTTCCGATAAGATCGCCCATCAGATCGAGAGGATCCGTAATCAGGGAAGCCTTCGGGGGGTCCTGTCCAAGATCAAATGGAAGCTGCAGCAGAAAAAATGTATGAAGCGCTACGGCAAGCAGAGCTTTCCCGATGAAGCAACGATCCAAAAGGAACGGACAACTTCCTTTGATAACATGCCGCTCATCAGTATCCTGACACCGGTCTATAACGATCCGCCGGAATTCATGCGTCAGCTCCTGGATTCCATCCTGGCACAGACCTATGAGAACTGGCAGCTGTGTCTGGCAGACGGTTCCGATGAAGCCCATGGATATCTGAAGGACATTGTTGAAGAGTATCAGAAAAAGGATCTGGCGCTGATCGCTGCTTCTGCCGGAACTCATTTTGGCAGGAAGCCTTCCGTTAGCCGTATCTCCTATCAGAAGCTGGAAAAGAACAACGGCATCTCCGGCAACACCAATGAGTGTCTGAAAATGGCGGAGGGAACCTATATCGGCCTCATTGATCAGGACGATATCCTCCATCCCCAGGCCCTTTTTGCCTGCGTGGAAGCTGTCGATAAATTAAATGCAGATTATATTTATACGGACGAAGTGACCTTCTCCGGAAGCGATATCGACCACATGTTGACCATGCATTTTAAGCCGGATTATGCGGTGGATAACCTTCGGGCCAACAATTATATCTGCCATTTCAGCTGCTTTAAACGATCCCTTTTAGAAGGTACGGAACTCTTCCGGACCAGGTTTGACGGCAGTCAGGATCATGACATGATCCTTCGCCTCACGGATGCGGCACAGCACATCGTGCATATCCCACGGATGCTCTATTACTGGAGAAGTCATGCAGGCAGTGTGGCTTCCGGTATCGATGCCAAGCCCTATGCCATTGAAGCTGCCAGAGGCGCTGTGGCAGATCACCTTCGCCGTCACGGCTATGAGAATTTCCGCATCACCAGCACCAGAGCCTTCCCCACCATCTTTAAGATCGCTTATGCGGTGGAAGGAGACCCGAAGATCTCCATCGTGATCCCCACCTGTGAGCATCTGGAGGACGTAAAGCGCTGCGTGGATTCCATTCGGGATAGATCCGTTTATAAGAATTACGAGATCCTTCTGGTGGAAAATAACAGTAAGAGTGCTGAGATCCGTGAGTATTACCGGCGGGTGGAAAAAGAGGGCGTACGTGTCGTAGATTATTCCGCCGAACACCCCTCAGAAAGCTTTAACTATTCTGCCGTTGTTAACTACGGCGTTTCGAAAGCAACCGGTGATTATATCCTGCTTCTTAACAATGATGTAGAAGTCATCAGTTCCACCTGGATGGAAGAGATGCTGATGTATGCTCAGCGGCAGGATGTGGGCGCCGTTGGTGCAAAGCTGTACTTCCCCAACGGAAAGATCCAGCATGCCGGCGTGATCCTTGGATTAGGTGCCCACAGAAGTGCCGGCCATTCCCACTATAACCAGCCGGGCAGAGCCCTTGGATACATGGGAAGACTTTGCTATGCACAGGATATGTCCGCGGTGACCGGTGCCTGCATGATGGTGAAAAGATCCGTGTATGAAGCAGTGGGAGGCTTCGATGAAAGCTTTTCCATTTCCTTAAATGATGTGGACTTTTGCTTAAAACTCCGGCAGAAGGGCCTTTTAAACATCTTTACGCCGTTTGCGGAGCTGACCCATTATGAATCCGCATCCAGAGGGCTGGATACGGTGGGAGAAAAGGCAGAGCGCTATAACCGGGAATGTGCACAGTTTAAAGAAAAATGGAAGGATATTCTGGAAGCGGGAGATCCTTATTACAACGTAAATTTTTCCCTGGATAAGAGCGACTATTCCCTGCGGGTATGATGGGTATTTGGCTGATGAACGATGCATTCGTCTGTAGCCGCATATTCGAATATATATGTGTGGACGGGTTATGGTACAATAAATAGCGATGAGAGAAGAACAAGGGAGGTAACCACATGAGTTACAGAGAAATGTTTGATTTTTGGTTAAACGATTCCTATTTTGACGAGGGAACCAAGCAGGAATTGCTGGCCATCCGCAACGACGAAAAGGAAGTGGAAGACCGCTTCTATAAGGAACTGGAATTTGGTACGGGCGGACTTCGCGGCGTGATCGGTGCCGGAACCAACCGTATGAACATTTATACCGTACGGAAGGCAACTCAGGGCCTTGCCAATTATATCCTGAAAAACGGCGGAGCCGGAAGAAGCGTTGCCATCTCCTGTGATAACCGCAGATTTTCTCCGGAATTTGCAGATGAGACCGCAAGATGCCTTGCAGCAAACGGCATTAAGGCGTTTATCTTCGAATCCCTTCGTCCCACCCCCGAACTCTCCTACGCAGTTCGTAAGCTGGGCTGTATCGCCGGTGTCATGATCACCGCCAGCCACAATCCGCCGGAGTACAACGGCTACAAGGCTTACTGGGAGGACGGCGCACAGGTTACCCCTCCTCACGATAACGGCATCATCGGTGAAGTAAAAGCCATCACCGATTACCATACGGTTAAGACCATGTCCAAAGAAGACGCCATGGCTGCCGGCCTGTATGAGATCATCGGCAAGGAAGTGGATGATGCATACATGGAAGAATTAAAGAAGCAGATCATCCATCCGGAGATCATCAAGGAAATGGCCGATCAGCTTAAGATCGTCTATACGCCTTTCCACGGTACCGGCAACAAGCCTGTTCGCCGTATCCTGGAAGAGCTGGGCTATAAGCAGGTTTATGTAGTTCCTGAGCAGGCTGAGCCCGACCCCAACTTCTCTACCCTGGAATATCCCAATCCGGAAGATCCCAAGGCCTTCAAGATGGCCCTTGCACTGGCGAAGGAAAAGGATGCGGATATCGTCCTTGCAACGGATCCCGATGCAGACCGTCTGGGCATCTATGCCAAAGATACAAAGACCGGCGAATATGTGGCATTTACCGGTAACATGTCCGGTATGCTCATTGCGGAATATATTTTAAGAGAAAAGACCGCGTTAAATACCATGCCTGTTAACCCGGCATTTGTAACCACCATCGTTACCACCAACATGGCCCGTGCCATTGCTGAGGATTACAAGCTGTACTTTAAGGAGGTTCTTACCGGCTTTAAGTACATCGGCGAGCAGATCAAGATCTTTGAACAGGAGAACTCTCACAACTACGTATTCGGCCTGGAAGAAAGCTACGGCTGCCTTGCAGGTACTCACGCAAGAGATAAGGATGCGGTGGTTGCTGTACAGATGCTGTGCGAAGTGGCTGCATGGTGCAAGAAGCAGGGCATTACCCTGTGGGATCAGATGATCAACCTGTACGAGAAGTACGGTTACTACAAAGAGACCCAGTATTCCATTACCTTAAAGGGTATCGACGGAGCAAAGCAGATCGCAGGTATCATGGATGCGCTGCGCAGCAATCCGCCTAAGAACTTCGGAGACCTTAAGGTTGTGGAATTCCGTGATTACAATGCGGGAACCACTCTGGACCTGGAAAGCGGAAAGACCGGATCTACGGGACTTCCCAAGTCCAACGTTCTCTACTTTGACTTAAGCGATCATGCATGGTGCTGTGCCCGTCCTTCCGGAACCGAGCCCAAGATCAAGTTCTACATGGGCGTTTGCGGAAACAGCTTAACCGACTCCGACACCAAGCTGGATGCCTTAACCGGCGAGATCAAGGCGCTGATTGAAAAAGTACAGGGATAATCTTCTGGTTTTATGGAACGCACGGACATTCATAAAACAATTCAATATCTGAAAAGAAACGGCCTGCGGGCAACTGCACAGGCCGTTTTTGAGCGTCTGGAAGAAAACGGACAGCCCTATACCTATGAGCCGGTAAGCCCGAAAACTCTGGCGGAGCAAAAAACGCGGGTATGGGGAAGCCCTCATCTGTTCAGTATCCTGGTTCCTGCCTATGAGACGGATCCTGTCTTTTTAAGGCAGCTTCTGGAATCCGTCCTTGCGCAGACCTATCCCCATTGGGAACTGATCCTTGCGGATGCCGGTAAAAGCGGCATCGTAAAGCAGTGCCTGGATGCGTTCCTTTTAGCACATCCGGAAGAAGAAAAGCTTCCGGAAAAGATCTTCTATGTGCATTTACCGGAAAACGGAGGCATTGCGGATAATACCAATGCGGCGCTTGAGTATGCAAAGGGGGATTATATCTGCCTCCTTGATCACGACGATCTGTTAACGCCGGATGCCCTGTATGAGAATGCGGATGCCATTGTATCCGGAGACTATGAACTGTTATATTCCGACGAAGATAAGTGGGACGGCATCAAATATCTGCAGCCCTATTTTAAACAAAACTTTAATTACGATTTAATTTTGTCGAACAATTATATCTGCCATTTCCTGGTGATGAAAGCCCGATTATTCAAGTCTTTACGGGAAAGAAGGGAATATGACGGCGCTCAGGATTACGACCTGATCCTGCGGGCATTAGCCTCTCTGGAAGAGCTTTACGGCAAGCATTTTGAGGAAAAGATCTACCACATCGATAAGGTGCTGTACCACTGGCGGATCAGCAATACCTCTACGGCCGGTAATCCGGGAAGCAAAACCTATGCCTATGAAGCGGGAAAACGTGCCGTACAGGATTACCTGGATACCAGGAAGATCCAGGCAAAAGTGGAGCATACCGCTCACCTTGGATTCTACCGGGTAGAGTATCCGGGAGAGATCTTTGCCTACCGCCCGGATGTAGGCGTGATCGGCGGAAATCTCTATGAAGCAGGAAAAATAACGTCTGGTATTTTACAGCCGGACGGTACCTGTCCCGATGCCGGAAAGCGCAAAGGCTACAGCGGACGAAATCACATGGGCAGTGTCTGCCGGAACGTGGATGCGGTAGATCTAAACGGCGCGCTGGTCCGGCCGGAGCTTGCTCAGGCACTGGACATCGATGTATTTGAGTGCAGTCACCGCATCTTTACCCCGGAAGCTTCCCTGCGGTTCTGCGAGCGGATCCGCGCACTGGGGTACCGTATCGTGTGGGATCCGAAGTTTTCGCGATAGAGCAGTTTTTGAAAGTAACCAATATACCATGAAGACAACCATTGTCATTCCCAACTTTAACGGAAAATCATATCTGGAAAAAAATTTGGAGAGCCTGCTGGCGGAAAATGCCCAGGCTCCTGTTTTAGTTGTGGATAACGGCTCTACGGACGGAAGTGTGGAGTACTTAAAAGAAATGGCGGAAAAACACTCCCGGATCGAAGCCTTGTACCTAGATCACAATACCGGCTTTGCTACCGCGGTAAACGAAGGGATCCGGGCTTCCATTACGGAATATATCCTGCTGCTTAATAACGACACGGAGGTTACCCCGGGCTTTACCACAGCCCTGGAAGAAGCCATGGAACACCATCCCGATGCGTTTTCCGTTACCAGTCGTATGATGCAGTATCAGGATAAGAGTCGCATTGACGATGCCGGTGATTATTACACCCTCCTTGGCTATGCAAGAGCCAGAGGAAAGGGCAAAGTCTACGGAGAAAACGGCTTATACAGCAAAGAAAAACGGATCTTCTCCGCCTGCGCAGGTGCTGCCATCTATCGCCGCAGCGCTCTGGAGGAAGTGGGACTGTTTGATGAAGCCCATTTCGCCTATTTGGAGGACCTGGACTTAGGATACCGTGCAAGGATCTACGGCTACCACAATTACTATGAACCGGCGGCTGTGGTTTATCATGTGGGAAGCGCTTCTTCGGGCTCTAAGCATAATGCCTTTAAAGTGACATTATCTGCCCGGAACAATGTATATCTGACCCTTAAAAACATGCCGCTCTTACAGTGGATCGTAAATGCGCCGTTTTTTATCCTGGGGGCTCTTATCAAGACACTGTTTTTTGCCATGAAAGGCCTTGGAAGATCGTACCTTAAGGGCTTTTTGGAAGGCTTTTCCTTAGGCCTTTCCGGGGAAGGACGAAAAAAGCATGTAAACTTTCGATTTTCCCGCATTTTCCGCTATTTATTAATTGAATTTGAACTAATTCTTAATGTATTTCGAATGATTCTGTGATAGCGTAAAAGTATGATCAAAAACAACCAGAAGTACTTTAATCAACTGCATGTACTGATCGACGGATGTATTGTAGCCCTTGCCTATGTGCTGGCCTATTACATCCGTTTTTCCAGTGGTCTGTTTTATGCCGAACCTGCAGGCACTCTTCCCATGGCCACCTACATGTTTAACCTTCTGGTGATCATTCCTCTGTACCTGATCCTGTTTTATTACAACGACCTCTATACGCCCAAGCGGGGAACCGGGCGACTGGGTGAGATCTGGCGGATCGTTCGGGCCAATATCATCGGCCTGTTGGTCCTGCTGTCCATGTTCTATCTGTTAAATAACCAGTTCATCCACATTTCCCGTCTGATGCTGGCGATCTTCTCTGTGCTTAATGTGGTCTTCATGACCCTGGCACGGACCATCATCCGTAATATCCTGTCCAGACTGCGCAGAAGCGGTCATAACTTAAAGCATATCCTCCTGGTGGGCTATTCCAGAGCGGCAGAGCAGTACATCGACCGCGTCCTGGCAAACCCCGAGTGGGGCTATAAGATTCACGCCATCTTAGACGATGAGGTGCCCAGAGGGACTCTCTACCGGGATATCAAGGTGGTCGGAGTAATCGACAACCTGACTTACATTCTGCCGGAAAATAAGCTGGATGAGATCGCCATTACTTTGCCCTTAAGTCAGTATGAAAAGCTGCAGCGGATCGTTTCCATCTGTGAAAAAAGCGGCGTCCATACCAAGTTCGTACCGGATTACAGTAGCGTGATCTCCTCCCATCCTTACATGGAGGATCTGCAGGGACTGCCGGTTGTCAATATCCGCAGCGTTCCCTTATCGGAGACGCTAAACCGGGCGGTAAAACGTCTGATGGACATCTTCGGATCCCTGTTTGGCATCCTGATTACCAGCCCCATCATGCTGATCTCTGCCATCCTGATAAAGCTGACCAGCAAGGGCCCCATTATCTTTAAGCAGACCCGTATCGGCTATCACAATAAGCCTTTTGAAATGTATAAGTTCCGATCCATGGTGGTACAGACCGACGAAGAGGAAGCCACCAAATGGACCACCAAGGAGGATCCCCGGGTCACCAGGATCGGCCGGTTTTTACGTCGGACCAGCCTGGATGAGCTGCCGCAGTTATTCAATATCCTGAAAGGGGATATGAGCATGGTGGGCCCCAGACCGGAACGGCCCCAGTTTGTAGAGAAGTTTAAAGAAGAGATCCCCCGGTACATGATCAAGCATCAGGTGCGTCCCGGCCTTACGGGATGGGCCCAGATCAACGGATATCGCGGCGATACCTCCATTTTCAAGCGTGTGGAATATGACATCTACTATATTGAAAACTGGACCTTCGGATTTGATATCAAGATCATCTTCCTGACTTTCTTCAAGGGATTTATTAACAAGAACGCATATTAAGGAGTTTGTCATGCAAACAGTGGATGTGGTCATCCCCACCTATAAGCCGGATCAGAAGTTTCGGAGCCTCTTAAGTTATCTGGCAGCCCAGATCTATCCGGTAAGCAAGGTGATCGTGATGAACACCGATGAAAAGTACTGGCCTGCAGAGATCAAAGAGGAAGACTATCCTTTTACGCTGCAGGTTGTTCATATAGGGCCGGATCAGTTCGATCATGGCGCTACCAGAGACGCAGGGATACAGTTATCCTCTGCGCCTTTTGTGCTGTTAATGACCCAGGATGCGGTGCCTTATGACAATCAGCTGGTGGATTCTCTCCTTGGAGGCTTTGATAAGCCGAACATCGCAGCGACCTATGCCCGCCAGATGGCAGCGCCGGACTGTGATCCCCTGGAGAAGATCACCCGCTTATTTAATTATCCGGAGGAAAGTACGGTAAAAAGCAGGGAGGACCTTCCGAAGCTGGGGATCAAAACCTTCTTTTGTTCCAATGTCTGCGCCATGTATAAACGCAGCGTCTACGACGAACTGGGCGGTTTTATCAAAAAGACTATCTTTAATGAAGATATGATCTATGCGGCAGGCCTTATTGATGCCGGCTATGAGATCGCTTACGTTGCAACTGCGCGGGTGATTCATTCTCATAATTACACGGCGCTGCAGCAGTTCCATCGTAACTTTGACTTAGGGGTTTCCCAGGCGGATCATCCGGAGATCTTTGAACGGTTTTCTTCCGAATCCGAGGGATTAAAGCTGATTAAGAAGAGTAAGGAATATCTGGAAAAGGAAGGATACGGGAATCAGATCCTGCGCCTATACTGGGTATCCGGATGGAAATATCTGGGGTACCGTCTGGGCAGGGCCTACCGGAAACTGCCGGAGTTTCTGATCCGTAAATGCTCCATGAATACGCGGTATTTCGGAAACTGAAAGGATTTAATACTTTTCACATATTTCCGTCACAATTTGAACACAAATGGAAAATATACTTGGTCTCAGAAAGCAAGAGAGAGTAATCCCCGGACAGGAAGAAAAGGGATCCTACCGGGAATCCATAGAAAGGAGCTTGAAAGACCATGGAAGAAATGAACAACGGATATTACACGGGAACTACGAATACCGGTGATGCACAGACAACCGGCAGCACATACGAAGGAACACAGACGGGCTCTGCAGGAACAACCTACGGAGGTACCCAGCAGACTACATACGGCAGCTATACATACGGACAGGGAACTACATCCCAGGGCAGCTATACCGGAGGCCCTTATGATTACACAACCACCTACCGCTCCCAAAAGGAAGATAAGAAGGCGCGCAGAGCAAGAAGATCTTCCGGCGGCATGAAGAAGTTTGCTTCCACCATTGCCCTCGGCCTGGTATTTGGCCTGGTAGCAGGAGCCAGCTTCTACGGTTTCAATCAGGTGACCGGAATGCGCTACGGACAGCAGGAGAGCGCGGTAGAAGAAACCGTTTCTCAGGCAACCACTCTGGATAACACCACCAGCGATAAGGGCGTTGTTACAGCAACGACCTCTGCCAACTCCAGCGCAGTGGTAACCGATGTGACCAATGTAGTGGAAAACTGCATGCCCTCCATTGTTTCCATCGTCAATAATTACACTTCTACCGCTTATTCCTTCTTTGGACAGCGTTATGTACAGGAGGGACAGTCCTCCGGAACCGGCATCATCGTCGGCCAGAATGATACAGAACTTCTCATCGTGACCAATTATCACGTAATTGAAAGCAATAAGTCCCTGCAGGTAACCTTTGACGACGAAAGCATCGCAGATGCACTGGTTAAGGGTACGGATTCCGATATGGACCTGGCAGTCATCGCCGTTAAGTTAGAGGATCTTTCCGATGAATCCAAGAGCAGCATCAAGATCGCTGTTTTAGGCGATTCTGACGCCCTCAAGGTAGGCGAACCCGTTATCGCCATCGGTAATGCCCTTGGCTACGGCCAGTCCGTTACCACCGGTGTTGTCAGTGCTTTAAATCGTGCACTGACCAGTACCGATGACTACGGCAATGTAACCACCGATGAAAGCAGAACCTTTATCCAGACTGATGCAGCCATCAACCCCGGTAACTCCGGTGGCGCACTTTTAAACATCAACGGGGAAGTCATCGGTATCAACTCCAACAAGATCGGTGGAGAGACCATCGAAGGTATGGGTTATGCCATCCCTATCAGTGCCGCACTGCCCATCATCAATGATCTGATGCAGCAGGAAACTCTGACCAAGGTCGAGGAAGCGCAGGCAGGTTATCTGGGAATCACCGGACAGACCGTAGATTCGGAGACCGCTTCCAACTACAACATTCCGGAAGGTGTCTATGTGACCCAGGTTTACTCCGGAACCGGTGCAGAAGCAGCCGGCCTTATGCGCGGCGATATCATCGTTGCCATCAACGGACAGAGCATAAGCTCCATGGATGCCCTGAAGGAAGCCCTCAGCTACCATGCAGCAGGAGAGACCGTCACTCTGACCATCTCCCAGGCATATCCCACCGGATATGAAACCAAGGACGTACAGGTAACCTTAGGACAGCGTCCTTCCGACATTCAGCAGTAAATGAATAAGCAGATCAGGGCCGGCCATAGAGCCGGCCCTTTTTGTGTCAGTGGGGAGTCAGTGGGGAGAGTCAGTGGGGACGTAACAATTTGACTCCTTTTTTGTTTTTCCAAAAAGGAGTCAAATTGTTACGTCCCCACTGACTCTCCGATTTTTTTGACGGCGAAATTGCAATATGGGCTAATCGCAAATCTGGAAGGGGACAGCAATCCTTCAAGTGACGGTTTATTGTTGCTATTGAAGAAACAACATTGATCGGAGTGTATAAATATAAATTATTTCTGAAAAAGACAAGAATTTCCCTTTTATTTTCAGAAAGTGCGTTATAATAGGGGGAGGAATTCGTTGCGCATCATTTCACGGATCATTTGGGCAGCTATAGTATAGGTTTTTGTGAAAGTTGGGGAGAAAGAGCATGAAGAGAATATGGAACTATCTCAAAGGCTGGCTTGGCTTTGAGAAACTGACAGCGTACGACAAGGTATTTTTTGCGGATTCCAATATTTATACCAGTCAGTACATGACCGGTATGACCATCGGAATGGAGATCTGGATGGTGCTTTATCAGCTAAAGCGTCTGATCCAGACCGATTCATTTGCCATAGGGACATTCCTGAATGTCACCAAGAATTACTGGATCTTAATGGCAATTTCCGCAGTTTTATTCTGGTATGCGGGAGCATACCTGAAGGGAAAACAGAAAAACCGCAATATCGCGGTAGTTCTCATGTGGGCATACACCCTGATCTGCCTGGGCTTTGGCATGTATGTGTCTTATCATGACATGGCTTCGGGCAAACAGATCTTAAGTTTTATCACCATGACGCTGGTGATGGGAGGACTTCTGGTATGGAGGCCTATCATATCCATCGTCTTAAACGGATGTGTATTCGTGATTTTTTTCCAGTTTATGAAACTGGCAACGGAGGGAAACGTCCGCTCCGGTGATAAGATCAACTTTTTCATCTAC